>PVMK01189093.1_pt1 | contig 210722 bp, 193 predicted proteins | sample 1853481 | NCBI WGS metagenome assembly PVMK01 (sample SAMN08533507, study PRJNA380276) | Marine sediment metagenome, whole genome shotgun sequencing project.
GGTTTCGAACATTAAAACTTCAAAAATTGGAAAGCGCGAATTCCGGCGTCATGGTACTTGCGGTACCAGATACTGGCAAGTATGCTGCTTCTGTATGTTTATTGATACAGCAAAGGAGTGTTGATGGTAAGCGTAGGAAAAAAGGTGGCGAATTTTTCACTTTCTGCTACCGGTGATAAAATTGTGTCTCTGGAAGATTTCCAGGGCGCCAACCTCGTTATTTACTTCTATCCGAAAGACAGTACACCCGGTTGCACACTCGAGGGTCAGAACTTTCGCGACAGCTACGACGAATTCAAAGAATCCGGTACAGCAATCCTCGGCGTTTCCCGTGATAGCCTGAAGGCTCATGAAAACTTCAGGAGCAGGCAGAATTTCCCTTTCGACCTCCTTTCTGATGCAGATGAAATGCTCTGTGGACAATTCGATGTAATTCACGAGAAAAACATGTATGGCCGTAAATTCATGGGCATAGTACGCAGCACTTTTCTGCTTGACGGTGACGGAGTGCTACAAAAGGAATGGCGTAAAGTACGGGTGAAAGGGCATGTTGACGAGGTTCTCGATGCTGCCAGGTCACTAAAAAAATAAACATAACAACGAATTGAGGACAGCTCCCAGATGGGAAGTGATAAACGCCTGTATATCCTGGACACCAACGTGCTGATGCACGATCCCACCTCGATTTTCCGCTTTGAGGAACATGATGTCTTCCTGCCCATGATGGTGCTGGAAGAACTGGACGCCGCAAAAAAAGGGCTGTCCGAAGTTGCCCGCAACGTGCGCCAGGTCAGCCGCTTCATTGATGAGATGATGCGACGCCAGGGCTCCACCGATCTGGATCGCGGCCTGGAATTACGGGAACCGGAGGGACTTGAGCTGAGCGTCGGAAAAGGGCGCCTTTATTTCCAGACAACGATGCCCGAAACCCATTCCAGCCTGCTTCGGGACGGGTCTTTTGCCGACAACGAGATTTTGAGTACGGCTTTCGCGCTGCGCGAGACCCATCCGGACACAGGGATTATTCTGGTCTCCAAGGATATCAATCTCAGGATCAAGGCGGCGATCCTGGGTGTTCAGGCGGAAGATTACTACAACGACCGGGCTCTTGATGACCTGAGCTTACTTTATCGCGGGCTGCGTTCGCACGATGAAGGCTTCTGGGAAGCTCATCCGCAAGTTGAGTCCTGGAGCGAAAGCGGACGCGCCCATTATCGGATCCAGGTAGATGAAGATAACGGCTGGTATCCAAACCAGTGTGTCGCCATTGGCGAGGATGGTGGCGTGGAAGCTGTGGTCAAGGAGGTTGGTAACAACAATGTGATGTTGCAGCTGATCGACGATTACTACGATGGCCGCAAAAATGTCTGGGGCATTCACGCACGCAACCGGGAGCAAAATTTTGCGCTCAATTTGCTAATGGATCCGGACATCGATTTTGTCACGTTGATGGGAACAGCCGGGACTGGCAAAACCCTGCTCACTCTTGCGGCTGGCTTGTCGCAGACCATGGATGAAAAGCGATACACCGAAATCATCGTAACCCGGGCTACCGTTTCCATCGGCGATGACATCGGTTTTCTGCCTGGTACAGAAGAAGAAAAAATGACACCCTGGATGGGAGCGCTGACAGACAACCTCGAGGTGCTCACCCAACCTCATGAAGGCGGCGAATGGGCCCGGGCAGCGACCAATGATCTACTGGCCAGCCGGGTCAAGGTTCGGGCTTTGAACTTCATGCGCGGCCGTACATTCCTGAATCGCTTCGTGATTATTGACGAGGCGCAAAACATCACGCCAAAACAAATGAAAGCGCTGCTCACACGCGCCGGCCCCGGCACCAAGATGGTATGCCTGGGTAACGTGGAGCAGATCGACACTCCCTACCTGACTGAAACCACCTGTGGCCTGACCTTCGCAGTCGACCGGTTCAAGAACTGGGAGCACGCGGGGCACATTACGTTGACGCGAGGTGAGCGCTCACGGCTCGCGGACTTCGCGTCAGAGGCGCTTTAGAGTCCTACTCCACAACTTGTGCCAGCCTCGGCGGCCGAGCTCCGATAAACCCGGCAGGCAGGGGCTTGTTTGACTCTCTGGCTCAGCTGCCCCTTCGGGGTACCCTCCCAGTCCGTTGTGCCTCTGGGAGTTCGTCGACAAAATCCGTCAGTGATTGCGCTGGTCGATCAGGCTGGTGTCGGGGTGAAAACTGTACCAGGCGAACCAGAACATACGGTGAACCGGCACAGGATGACCTGCGGCAAAGCCATGCACACCACCGACATTGTCCACCTGCAGGCGAATTGACTGGCCTTCGACCTCGTGACTCCAACTTCCCTGCTGCAGCAACCATGCTGACTCCACAGCGATCGATCGGTCATCCAACTCGATACCATAAATGATTTTCTTGGCATGCAAACGAGCATCTTGTGCCCTTATGGGAAACAGCAAACGATCACTCAAAGCATAGTCGCCGTAAGCATTTTTTTCGTACTGATCTGCAGCCATCGGCGGCGCCAGCACAAGGGCATGGGGATAAGCTTTTTTCCAGTCGATCCAGGTGGCGATACTGACCGGCACTCCGTTGAGCGCCTCGCCCCGTTTTGGCCCTGCCATCGCCAGGCCGGTAATCTGTTGCCAAATCGAATTCGTTTCGCGGTCATACATTATCAGGTCATTGTTGTGGAGCAGCCCGGAAACACCAAATTCGGTCTCCACGCCGTCGACCAGCCTCATGAACGCCAGGCCAGAACCGCATAGCGGGCAGTAGGTGACTGCGATTGCTGTTTCACCGAACCTATCGTTGACAATCTCGTGACGGTCCAGAATCCGAGTGGGATAGGCCCGCGTTTCACCAGAGTGACTGAGCGAGATTACAACGTCGTCTGGATCCAGAAAATCTACCTGCCCAACTGCCAGGAACTGTGGCTGATCGATGGAAGGAATGCAGTCGCGTTGCGCGCAGCCCTGGAAAATATGATCAATCTCAACATCGACGTCGGCCTGGGAAAAACCGAAAGTCTCGAGCAGGATATCGGTTTCGTAAGCGCGTGGATTCCCGGCCCGGGCTTGCCGGTCAGCGCCAGCCAGCGCCGGAAACACCCATAATGAAAACAGCAGAATGAGAAACCGGGTCATCAGGACCCTTCAGGCTGCTCCGCACCTTCCGGCGCACGCGGCCAGGCGTTCAGCACCGCTTTGACGAAAGTAGCCAAAGGGATCGCGAAAAATATTCCCCAGAATCCCCAGAGCCCCCCAAACAGGAGAATGGCGAGAATTATAGCAACAGGATGCAGGTTAACGACTTCGGAGAAAAGCAGCGGCACGAGAAGGTTACCATCCAGTGCCTGGATAATGGCATAAGCAATGATTACCTGGCCAAAATCCCATCCCCAGCCAAATTGGAAAAAAGCAATCAGGGCGATCGGGATCGTTGCAACCGCTGCCCCGATGTAAGGCACCAGCACCGAAAAGCCGACGATGGTTGCCAACAATGCGGAATAATCCAGGCCGAGAATGATGAATGTAATGTACGTAACCGAACCAACAATGATTATCTCGGTCACTTTGCCGCGCACGTAGTTGGCTATTTGTGCCTCAGATTCGGTCCATACCCGGTTCACCAGGGTGCGTTCCCTGGGCAGGTAATTGGATAGCCAGCCAATCATCAGGTCCTTGTCCTTGAGCAGGAAAAATACCAACACCGGAACAAGCACCAGATAGATGATCAAGCCGATCACGCTCGCTACCGAGGCAAGTGACCAGCTCAGGGCTTGCTGGCCCCATACCGCCATCTCCTGGCCGAGGTGGTTGATGATCCCCTCTATCTGTTCCTCGGAGACCATCTGCGGGTAGGCCGCGGGAAGTTGCTTGAGGAGTTCCTGACCTTGCGTTATGTAGTTTGGAAACTGTTGCACCAGGGCAGTCAGCTGCCGGATAACAATCGGGACCAGGCCAAAAACAAGGAATAGCATCACGGTGATAAAAAGCAGAAAAACGATGACTACTGACAGCAGTCTCGGTAAACCGGTTTTCTGCAGGCGGCTGACAATGGCTTCCAGCAGATAGGCGATAACAATGCTCGCAAACATCGGCGCCAGCCATTTGCCCAGGCCGATGATGATGGCGAAACCAATAACGAGAAAAACGCCGAGTATCACGACTTGCGGATCGGAGAACGATCGCCTGAACCAGTCTCTCAGCAGATCCATAACTTTCTATTGCCCAGCGAAGGGACTGAAATCAGAAGCTCAGAGTCCACATGGCCTCGACCTCGATTTGCTGATCGAGTTCTTCCGTGGTGACACCAAGGACGCTGCCGCCGAAAGCGTACTCGGACGGTGCATAGGCTGCATTGAATGCAAGACGACTGCGAATGCCGGTACGGCGGGAATAACCTACTATCACTGCGTTGGTGGCCAAATCACCTTTCAGCGCCTGACTGAGCAGTTGAGATGAGGGAGATGGCTGCGTACGGGTGCTCAGGTCGACATGCCATTGCTGATCTGCACCATCACTCCAGGTATATCCCACGCTGTACACCGTCAAATCTTCCCAGTTGAATACCGGGCTGCTGGAGTCACCCAGCAGAGACAGGAAACGATTTGGAAGATACCGGCTGGGGAATGCGCTTATATCACTGTACAACACACGCTCAATCGCCACGTTCAGCCAGGAGCGGTCGCTTGCCTGGAAAGCCAGGCCCACTTTCGCACGCGCAGGGATATCAAGATCGGCTGCTTTAGAATAAACCCCGCGGTAAGCGAAGAACTCGTCCATATCGATACGAGACTGGAACCCTGCGTCGACAGCGATGCCATCAACCAGTTCCTGGCGCATGGCCAGGCGAACACCCAGCCCGTAACCGGATTCATGCTGTGGTGAAAACGCAGAGGACAACCATAAATTCTCATCGCGCGTACGTGCAGCGGTCAGACCCAGGCTGGCAGCACTATAGCGTTGGTATGCGATGATAGCAGACACACCAAGCACCCCACCTGAGTCGAACTCGTGTTCGATGCCAGGTGAGAAATACTGGCGGTCGAAACTGGTGCCCCGGAAATCGGTTTCCCGTTCAATACCAGGCCAGAGAAATTCAGAATCAGACTGCCATTCGAACTGCAGGCTGATCCGCGATTTCCGTGGTGATTCCAGGTGTGACGCAAAATCGGGCATGATCTGGACTTCACTGTTTCTCAGCCATGACACATGCATCGGTAGTGTATCGTCCGGCAACATGTAAATCGGTGTAAGCTCCTGTGCCAGGTATTCCTGCCATGGGCCCAAATCGAAGCCGATAATGTAGAAGGAAGTCAAACCCGTGCCGCCGACGCCGAAGCCGACAGCAGGCAAGCCGATCCCCTGGGCACCGGCAAAACCCGGAATAAAACCCATAACGGCTAGCAATGTACTGGCGAATCGCAATCGCAAATTGGCACCCATACCTCTAAATAGACGTAGTCACTCAAGATGAAATATGGCAGGAATACAACACCATGTCAATGACAAACAACGGTTTCCGCAACCGGCTTGTACCTACCCCTGGCGAGAGAAGCCAAGTCATTGTTTTTCAAAAGACTGCTGTATTCGCTTGCCGTCAATTGACCGTTGTCATTAATGCACTGGAAAAACCACGGTGGTCTGCCGGGCGTTGCTAGAATGCAACAAGGGAAAATTGACAGGTGAAAAATCAGATGCAAGCGCCCGTGATTGAAAGATCTGTACTCACAATCGCCGGTTCAGACAGTTGCGGCGGATCGGGTATCCAGGCCGACATGAGTACCTTCGCAGACTTCGGTGTGTACGGCGCATCGGTTATCACTGCGGTAACTGCGCGTAATACCATTGGCACCCAGGCGGTGGAACCGGTCTCGGACCGGATGATCGTCAGCCAGATTGAATCCGTATTGGAAGACCTTCCTATCTGCGCAATCAAGACAGGAATGCTGCCCAGCGTCCCCGGTATTGCCGTACTGGGAGAAATCCTTGGGCAACTGACGCCCCGCATCCCGATGGTGGTTGACCCGGTGGTCATAGAACCAAAAGGCAGGGAACTGACCGGTGAAACCATGTTGGAAGCGGTACGGAACCACTTGTTCCCTCTTGCGAGGGTGATCACGCCTAACCGGGAGGAAGCACAGGTGTTGACGGGTAACACCATCAATAACATGAAGGACATGGAAGCCGCCGCCCGCGAACTGCTTGAATACGGCTCTCATGCTGTCCTTCTGAAGGGCGGACAGTTTCGAGCCGGTGAAATCACCGATATCCTCGTAACACGTGATGACCTGTTCAGCTTCTCGCACCCGGCATTCGAAGGACGATTTCACGGCACCGGTTGCGTGCTGTCTTCGGCCGTGGCCGCTGGCCTGGCATTGGAAAAAGCCCTGCCGGATTCTGTAAAAGACGCCGTTGAATACGTGCAGGGTTGCCTGCGGAACAGCCGCGCGCCCGTCAAAGGGCAGCTGGGACTTCTGGGCCACAAGTTGCGAGGCTAAATACGCCCAAGAATCGCATCGGTAAAGGTTTCGGTGTTGCCCGAACCACCGAGGTCTGGCGTGGTCCGGTCTGCAGCCGCTATGGTTGCGGTAATGGCAGCGTGCAGACGATCTGCCCGGTCCTGCATGCCTAGGTGTGAAAGCATTTGCGCCGAGGTCAGCAGCAGAGCGCAGGGATTGGCGATCTTCAGGCCGGCGATGTCGGGCGCCGACCCATGTACGGCTTCAAAAATCGCCGCGTCCCCACCGATATTGGCACCCGGCGCCAGGCCGAGCCCACCCACCAGGCCCGCACACAGGTCTGAAATAATGTCGCCAAACAGATTGGTCGTGACGATAACATCAAATTGCTGCGGATCCATGACCAGTTTCATGCAAGTTGCATCTACTATCATCTCTTCACAATCGATGTCCGGATAAGTTTCCGCCACCCCCCTTGCGACATCGAGAAACAACCCTGAAACCGTTTTCATGATATTGGCCTTGTGTACCAGCGTCACTTTCCGGCGCCCGGCGCGGCGGGCCAGCTCGAAAGCATAATGCGTCACGCGCTCGCTCCCATTCCTGGTGATTACTATCTTGGATTCAGCCCTGTTGCCGTCATCGCTGATCTTCGAATCAGCGGCCAGGTAAGCACCTTCGGTATTCTCGCGCACAGTGATGATATCGACGTTGTCGTAACGGGCCCTGGTTCCAGGCATGGAAATGACTGGCCGCACATTGGCATACAAATCAAAAATCTCCCGCAACTTTACGTTAATGGAGCGAAAACCCTTCCCGATCGGTGTCGTCAGCGGTCCTTTCAATGCAACGCGGTTACGACGTATTGATTCCAGCGTCGGCCCGGGCAACAAATCGCCCTGCTCTTCAAGCGCTTTCAAGCCCGCTTCGACATATTCGTATTCCAGGCCGCAATCCAATGCATCAAGCACCCGGATGCTGGCTTTCATTATTTCGGGGCCGATTCCGTCCCCACTGATCACACTGATGGTTTGGCTCATTTGTGTTTCTCCATGACGGTGACCAGGATTTTCAAGTTAAACTACCCGTAGTAATTCGGTTTTCAATCGAATTCCAATGAGAACCGGCCAGCATTTGCGTTGTCGAATCGACGAAAGGAAAGTCTCGGGGAAAGAATGTCCACGGTCAAGGATATAAGTTTGAAGGGTCTCACTCAATTGGCGCTGCTGCTGCTTACAGCATTCACCTGCCTGGCCAGCGTTGCACAGAATAAACAGCTGGATTTGCCCGATATGGGCGCATCCGCAGACGCCATCCTGTCACGGGCAGAAGAGGCGGAATATGCCAAGGCGCTTGTCATGCAGATGCGCGCCTACGAAGTCCTCAATGAAGATCCGCTGATCAGCGCTTACTTTGAAGACATGGGTTACCGGCTCGCTTCCAACAGCGACCGGCCCGACAAGTCATTTACTTTTGTTGTGATCAATCAGCCTGTGGTCAACGCCTTCGCCGCACCCGGGGGAGTGATAGCCTTATACAGCGGCCTGATCCTTGCAGCCGATGATGAGAACGAGGTTGCCGGCGTACTCGCCCATGAGATCGCGCACATCACCCAGCAGCACCTTTACCGGGCGCTTGAAAGTCAGCAGGCCATGACCATCCCCATTGCATTGGCAATGCTGGCTCTCGTTATTGTCGGCGGAGGTAGCGCAGAAGCCATCCAGTCTGCCGTAATTGGAGGGCAGGCTGCCGCCATGCAAGCGCAGATTTTTTTCACACGTCAAAACGAATACGAAGCTGACCGCATCGGCATTTCCACTCTGTCCAGGGCCGGTTACAACCCTGAAGGCATGGCGGAGTTCTTTGAAAAAATAGGCCGGATCTCCCGCGCAATGGGCGCGGGGCCGCCGGAATATCTGCGGACTCACCCGGTCTCCGTCAGCCGGATCGCAGAGGCCACGAACCGGGCGCAAAACATGCCGGTTCCGGAGCCATCAGACGGTAGGGATTTTTACCTGGTCCAGGCGCGATTGCGCGCAATGACGGCAAAAAAACAGGACGAAGCCCTGGAATGGTTCAATCACCGCCTGGACCGCGCCGATACCAGCCAGGCAGAAAGCGACGCCATCTTTTACGGCAAAGCCATCATTTTCCAGAAAAAAGGTGAGTTCGAGGAGGCCAGAAAATTATTGCAAAGCCTGATCGATCGGGAGCATCACATCGCCTATGAACTGCAACTGGCGGATCTGGACCTGGAATCAGGACGGGACAACCAGGCTATTGACCACCTGGCTGGCCTGTATAACAAGTTTCCCGGAAACCATGCGATATCCATGCAATATGCGCAGGCTTTGCTAAAGAACCAGGATTCCCAGGCAGCTGAAAAGGCTGCCGTGGTCCTGCGTAAGCAATTGCAGACGCACCCCAACGATCCGCTGCTGTATGAACTCTATGCACGCTCAGCCAATATCGCGGGCGATACCGTCCGGGCAAAAGAGGCCATCGCGGAATCCTACTACTTGCGTGGCGGCATCCACGAGGCCGCAATGCAGCTCCAGGTCCTGGCCGACAGCGGTGATCTCAACTACTACCAAAGGGCGCGCATTGCGGCGCGCGTCAACGAACTTCGCATGGAACTCGTCAAGCTCGGCATGGATGAAACGTGAGCTGAAACAATTTGCCATGTTCATCCTTATAATGGCGTTTCTGTGCCGTGGAGTAAAAACCCCAGTGAACGAGCGCCAAACTAAAGTCCTGGTCGTTGATGACGAGGCCGCCATCCTCGACATGATCCGGTTTGCTCTGGAACAGGCCGGGTTCCTTAACAGAACTGTCACAAAACGCCCATAAACTTCCCACGTGGGATAACTAGTGTGGTGTAACGCCACACCAGTGGATGGAGAAAACCTAATGAAAAAGCCGATAATCCTGTTCGGACTGTACCTGTTCATCTTCAGTGCAACGGCAGTCGCGCAAGTCAGTGAGGACGAGATCCGGTTGCTGCGACAACAGATTGAACTTCTGACGAAACGGCTGGATGAACTTGAAAAGCAAAACCAGCAATTGCCGCGATCCGTTGAACAATCCAATAAGCAGTCAGTTGCCAGGGCAGAGGAGAACTTGGACGAGAAGGTGAACGCGGCCGTCAACGAAAAGGTTAATGAGAAAATGGCTGCCGTTTCCTGGGCTGAACGGATTCGCTGGAAAGGCGATTTCCGTTATCGCTATGAAAACATCGACGAGGAAGGCGAGGACGGGAGAAATCGCAGCAGAATCCGTGCGCGGACAAACCTGGAGGCTGATCTGTCTCCAACCCTGGAAGTAGGCATCGGACTTGCTACTGGCGGCGACGATCCGGTTTCTTCCAACCAGACCATTGGCGGCGGCGGTTCAAGCAAGGACATCAAGCTTGACCTTGCTTATTTTGACTGGCACGGCCTGACAAACACCCACATTGTGGGTGGTAAATTCAAGAATTTCCTGGTACGCCCGGCCAAGAAAGGCCTGATGTGGGATAGCGATTGGCGACCTGAAGGGCTGGGAGCCATATGGGACAATCGATTCATTTTCGCCCAGGCTATGGGTACCTGGATTGAGGGCGACAGCAAAAACGGTACGGAATTCGGCTGGGTACTCCAGGCGGGGTTTAATTTCAATACGGGAGAATCGGGCAGGCTGAAAATCGGTGCTGGCTATTCCGTATTCGATATTGCCGGCAGAACACCGGTCTTCGGCGACCCTCCATATGATTTTTACGGCAACAGCTTCATTGTAAACCCCATAACCGGTGAGCAGGAATTTGTCTACAACTACCGCAACATCGAAGTCTTCGCCGAGTGGAAATATGAGTCTATTACTTTCTTTGCGGATTACACCATCAACCAGGAAGCACCGGAGAATGACACCGGCTATCTGTTCGGCGCCAGATACGGTTCAGCCAGGGAAAAAGGCACCTGGGATGTCACCTATTTCTATGAAAGACTGGAAGCAGATGCGGTTGTCGGCCTGGTAACCGATTCTGATTTCGGTGGCGGCGGCACTGATTCAAAGGGGCATGTCATTTCAGGAACATACGCATTCCACGAAAACTGGAACTTCATGGCCACGTACCTCATGAACAAGATCGATCTTGCTTCAGACGAGCCCAGGGATGCGGACCGCCTGCAACTGAACCTGAACTTCAAGTTTCAATAGCAGTAATGTCGAACAGGCGGGAAACGTATACTCTTAGCCCCTCATGACTGCATCTGAGCGAACAGGCACTTATGCCGCCGTCGATCTCGGTAGCAACAGCTTTCACTTGCTCGTAGCCCGTCGTGAGCACGGTGAGCTTCGCGTTATTGACCGGATCAAGGAGATGGTCAGGCTCGGGGGTGGCCTGGATGAAGCGGGGCGACTGGACAAGGCCGTTCAGGATCGTGCTTTCGCCTGCCTTGCCCGCTTCGGCCAGAGACTGCGCGGAATTCCTGCGGATAACCTCAGAGCCGTTGGCACCCAGACGTTTCGCCGCATGCAGAACGCAAATTCTTTTCTGCTGGTCGCGGAAACTGCTTTAGGCTGCAGTATCGACATTATTGCCGGTCGCGAGGAGGCCAGGCTGATTTACCTGGGTGTCACCCAGGGCGTTCCCGGGGCCGAGGGCCGCAGGCTGGTAATCGACATTGGTGGCGGCAGCACTGAACTGGTAATCGGGGAGGGGCTGCAACCCCTGGAAATGGAAAGCCTCCAGTACGGCTGCGTTTCCCTGACGCGGAGATTTTTCGGCGATGGCCGTATCACGTCCAAACGCTGGAAAAAGGGCCTCCGTTCTGTGATGGCTGATCTGCAGGAGTTGCGCCTGCGTTACCTCAAAACAGGCTGGAACAGCGCAATAGGATCATCCGGCACCATCAAGGCTGTTGAAGAAATGTGCCGGCAACAGGGCTGGATTGAAAAAGACATCAATGCCGACGCCCTTTACATGTTGCGCGATCGGTTGCTGGGATTTGAGACAATTGATGCCATTCGACTCCCGGGTCTTTCCCAGCAACGCCACCCGGTACTGATCGGTGGTCTGGTGATGTTAGATGCCTGTTTCAAGGTATTGGAAATAGATTCGCTCAAGGTTTCACCCTATGCACTGCGGGAAGGAGTACTCCACGACCTGTTGGGCCGCCTGGATCACAAAGACCCCCGGGACAAGACTGTCGATGCCTTCATGTCCCGCTACGGCGTCGACCGCGAGCAGGTACATCGCGTCAAGCAGCTTGCATTGAAGACCTGGGACAAGATAGCTGACGGGATGTTTCTGCGCCCGATCCACCGGCAACTGCTGAGCTGGGCCGTTGATTTACACGAGACCGGCCTGGGCGTGTCTCACAGCCAGTTTCAGTTGCACTCGGGCTATCTGGTCGAAAATTCAGACATGACGGGCTTCACGCGACAGGAACAACTTTTTCTGGCGGCACTTGTCCAGAACCATCGACGGGCGGTAGGGAAGGAATTCGCTGATAAATTACCTGCCCGGCTGCACGAACCGTTACGGATGACACTCTTTTGCCTGCGTTTCGCCAGCATCCTGTGCCGTAGCCGGGAAGATGGGTCGATTCCATCATTCCTGCTGAGCGGCAGCGATAACCTGATCACAGTCAGTTTTCCCGGCAAGTGGAATGAAAATCACCCACTGACCCTGTTCGACCTGCAGCGGGAAACAGAAGCCCTGGAAGCCATCGGACTGCAGTTCCGTGTCAGCCAGCCCGGGACTTGATGAACTCCGGGGCAGGCAGGTCAGGCTGGCGTCCAGGCGCGTCGCGGCAGGCAGTGGAAGCCCGGGCCATCCTGTTATGCAAGATAAGGACGTTTTTTTCGGACCGGAAAGTACTGGAAGTGGAGACGCCGTTACTTTCCCGTGCTGGCAACAGCGATCCCAACATTCTCAGTATTTCTACCGACAGCACTCCAAAAAGATTTCTACGGACTTCGCCGGAATACGCAATGAAACGCTTACTGGCTGCAGGTTTCAAAGACATTTATGAACTCGGCCGGGTTTTCAGGGCAGGCGAAAAAGGCCGCTTTCACAATCCCGAATTCACCCTGCTCGAATGGTATCGCAGTGGATTGGATTATCTGGACCTTGCATCCGAGGTGTCTGAACTGATCAGGTATTGCGGCAATGGGCAGTTCGATGACTGGCCGGATCAGCGTTTGACCTACCGGGATCTGTTTCTGGAGTACACCGGCCTGGATCCTTTCCGCTGCACGGAGACGGATTTGTCAACTGTCGCGGCCGAACGCGGGATTCGGGCAGGGTCACTGGGGCAACAGGAATGGCTGGACCTGATCCTCGGCCAGGTTATCGAACCCAGGCTGCCCGGTGAAACCATCACGATTGTTTACGATTTCCTACCTGAACAGGCCGCCCTTGCCCGGATCCGGCCGGGTAATTCACCGGTGGCCGAACGATTCGAGGTCTACCTGGGCCAGCTTGAACTGGCCAACGGTTACCAGGAACTCACCGATAGCAACGAACAGCTTGAGAGATTCGAGCGGGAAAGGAAACTCAGGCACGCCAGGGGCGAAGAAGCAGTGCCCATCGACCATGACTTGATAGCAGCCTTGCGGCATGGGCTTCCCGATTGCAGTGGAGTGGCCCTTGGAGTTGACCGGCTGCTGATGTCTCTGCTCAAGCTGGAACAAATAGATGCAGTACTCGCTTTCAGGTCGTAATCTGGGTCGTGGGAAGACTGATGCTGACGAGCAGGCCCCCGCCCTCTGCGTTACTGGCCTTAATGCTGCCACCGTGCATTTGAACCGCGTTGGCCGCGATGGACAGGCCCAGTCCATGGCCACCACTGCTGCGGTCCCGGGATTCCTGCACCCGGTAGAACGGTTCGAAAATCTTCTCGAGCTCACCCTCGGGCACGCCACTCCCGAAGTCCCGCACATCCAGGCGGGCAATGGCTTTCCTCTTACTGACAGTCAGTTCCAGCAACACACCCCGATCCGGGTCCGTGTAGCGCAGCGCGTTACGCAACAGGTTTTCCATGGCCCGCCAAAGCAATTCACGGTCGCCGTGGAAATCACAGGGGGCGGCGGCCTGCCAGGAGATGCCGGGCTTTCCTTCAGGGACCTCGTAGTTCACAACGTCCACCAGGTCACTCAACAGAGCTGAAAGGTCCAGGTCTTCATTAAACTTGGGCATGGTAGTGGAAGATTCACGCAACAGGCCGAGTACGTCGTTGACCAGTTTCTCCAATCGATCACTTTCCAGCGCAATCCGGTCGATTTCCGCCTCGATTTCCCCAACCCCCTTCTTGCGCGCAATTTCCAGGGCTACGCTGAGCCTGGCCAGCGGTGAACGCAGTTCGTGGCTGACGTCCTGCATCAGCCTTTGATTCGCTTGCTGCATAGCCTGGAGCCGCGAAGTCATGATATCGAAGTCAGTTGCCAATTGGCCGATTTCATCCTGGCGTGAGGGCATGGTTTTACTCACCCGGGTCGCCAGGTCGCCAGCGGCAATCTTTCGACTGGCCTTGCGTAATTCTTCAAGAGGAGTAACCAGGGAGCGCGCTAAAAAATAGCTGATTAACGCACTGATCACGGCCGCAGCAACAAGTCGCAGTGCCGTCCCTTGCGGGCCAGGCGCCAGTAGAGTGGCTGGCGGTGTCCGGTTCACGGTGTAAATTGTGAAGCTGCTGCCAGCATCGTCCTTGAAATCCACGGTATCCATCACCGTTCGCCGGTCTACCAATTGCTTCAGAGCGTTGTCCCGCCCGAGTAATTCCTGGCCGTCATCATCCACTACGTAAATGTGACTGCGTGTCATTCGTGGTATGTTCAGCAGCTCGTCGCGAAGCCCCCTCTTGCCCTCTATCTGGAGTGCCTGCTGGGCCCGTTGGGTAATCCGGATCATTCCTCGCGTAAACGTGTTGGCGGGTTCTTCCGCCCACTGCTCACGGGCCAATTTATCGTTCAACCAGCCAATAGTGGCCGAGAAGCCGACTATGCTCAGCCACATCGTCAGGAAAAGTTTCCAGAAAAGCGAAAGCATCAGGGGATCATGCCACCCGGTATTGGTAGCCGATACCCCGGATGGTTTCAATGCGGTTATCACCCCGGGGATCCGGGCCGAGTTTTCTGCGCAGATTACTCACGTGCATATCCACACTGCGATCATGTGGAACCGGCTCGCGGCCGAGGGCAGACATGTAAAGATCACGTTTGGTAACCACCTCACCGCGGCTCTGAAGTAGAGCGAAAAGAATACTGAATTCGGTGCTCGTGAGTTCGACAGCCTCACCGGATTTCAAAAGCGTCCGGCTGCCCTGATTCAAATCGAGGTCGTCGATGGCAATCACGCCATGTTCTGACGAGGTCTGACCACGCCGCATGACTGCGCGAATCCTGGCCAGCAACTCTCGCGGATTACAGGGCTTGGGAACATAGTCATCTGCTCCAAGCTCCAAGCCGAGAATGCGGTCCATGTCATCGCCCCGCGCCGTCAGCATAATGACGGGTAGCTTGCTCTCCCGACGAAGTTCCTTCAACACATCCATGCCATTCATGCCGGGCATCATGACATCCAGCACAACAAGATCCAGGCCCGGCTTTCGTAGTTCTTCAAGGGCAGTGATACCGTCTGGCGCCAGGCGCACATGAAAGCCCTCGGATTCGAAATATTCTTTCAGCAAGGCGCTGAGTTCGGTGTCGTCATCTGCCAGAAGGATGGTGCTTTGCATAGTGATTCTACAGTCCCGGATTGTAGTAGTACAGAATGTATCAGCGCACAGTTTAACCGTTCCGAAAAGGCGGCGCATCAAACTGCCCCAGTTGAATTACGTATACTGTCCGCAGCAGCATGATGACAGGAATAATACGCTCATTTTTTTCCTTTTCCACAAACGCCGGTATCTGAAACGGATTGCCGCGTTGCATGAATCTCTCGGAATTCCTGGAGACTACGGTCCGACTCGAGCGATTCCGGTGCAAATGGAGGCGGCCGGACTGGTGTCGATTGGCGTCGATATTTATCAGCGGGAACAGCGCCTGATACCCAAAGCAGCCAGGGCCTGGGAGTCAATGCGTAATTCCGCTTCCGGGGAAGGAATTGAGTTACAGGTGATTTCCGCCTACCGTTCCGTCGATTACCAGGATGGAATCCTCAGGAGAAAGTTGGAAAAAGGGCAGGAGATCAAGGAAATACTAAGGGTCTCCGCTGCACCTGGATACAGTGAACACCACACGGGCCGAGCAGTTGACATCACGACGCCTGACTTTCCCGTGCTGGAAGAAGAATTTGAGCAAAGCGGGGCCTTTTCATGGCTACTGGAATGTGCGGCAGAATTTGGATTCCGCATGTCCTTCCCACGTGGAAATCCGCACGGTGTGGCCTATGAACCATGGCACTGGGCCTGGCACGACTGACTGTCGTTGCTCAGTGCAGTAAACTCGACACTTGCACAATTTGATTTTCCGGTGAGTTTGTTTTCGCAGCCAGGTCGAACGGCAGGTGAATCTGCTCCAGACCCAGGCGCACCAGCAACATCCGCAATTCCTGTTGAAGCAACGGATACAACTGCCGCGTCAGGCTCGGATGGTTGGCCGTAAACTCTGAGACATCAACCGGATCCCCCTCCATTTGCTGGTAAATGGCTTCGAAGCCCACTGTAGCGACAAACTTTGGTCCGGGATCGCCTTCCGCTCCTCCCCGACAACTCAAGTGCGCACTGACCTGGTAGGCAGGCAACTTGTCCGCACTGTCGGAGTTCAACAGGCGCGGCGTCAAATTCAGTTCGACCTTTGCCTCCTGGGTGCCTGACTTTTTACTCATATGCTCGAGTTTGGCCTTCAGGAGAGAAACCTGAACATGCTGTAGAACAAATTGGTCGAGAAGATTCACGAAACCTAGATGCGCCCTGAACCGGCCAGTTTCAAGAGACCAGCACCGTATCGGCGACCCACCAGAAATACCAACTGGCAGCAGACCGGTATGGTGCCAGGTGCTGCGTCCTGTCCAGTACCTGTTCCGGAGTTGGCAGTTCACGCATCCGGTAGACGGCCTGAACCCCTTTTTGAACACCCAGGTCCGTTGCCGGCATCACGTCAGGCCGGCCCAGCTCGAAGATCAGGAACATCTGGGCGGTCCATGGGCCGATACCTCGCACCAGGCAAAGGTTTTCAACCACTAGTTCATCATTCAGACGGGCCATTCGGCGCACCGGCAACAAGGTGCCATCTAGCGTTTTTTTTGCGAGGTCCTGGATAGCCAGTGCCTTGTTGCGTGACAGGCCGACGCCGCGCAAAGCTTCGAGTGTAAGTTTTGAAGCCTCCTCTGCATGGGGCGCATCGTCACTGAACAGCGCGGTGAAACGCCCGTGAATGGTCGCAGCGGCCTTGCCGGAAAGTTGCTGGTAAACAATCGCGGCGGCCAGCGCGCTGAACAGGTCCGCTGCCCTTGACGCCCTCAGTTTCAGCGGACCACAATGCTCGATGAATTGGCCCAGGGAGTCACACTGGCTGCGCAAGTGCTCAACAGCCTTTTTGCGGTTATAGCGAAGGCGACTCATTGGCACACCCTAACAGACTTCACCGGGTTCAATTTGAATCTACAGGCTTTAACAGGTCGTCTTTTCGTTTGCTCATCGAATCGAACTTTTGCCTTGAAATACGATATGCCCAGCCACTCACCCGATTGTTGATCGCCTCCGCCCGGGAGCCTGCCCCGGATGTATCGTCCACCTCCTCAACACCACTATGGAGAGCCGTGGTATACAAACCAGCCTTTAACCGAACCCAGTATTCACTCTCTACTGATTCTTCTGCAATTTCGGCTTCACTGGCGCCTTCTACCGCGAGTAAATCCGTTTCGAGCAGCAAACCATCGGCTGTTAAAAGCCTGAACCGGATGGAGCCGCTCCAGTCGAAACCGCTGTCCGGTGCGACAGAATCCAGGCTCAGCAAGGCCAGGTTGCCGGCAAGGGAGTTCACATTCCACTCGGATTTTATTTCCTGCCCATCAGGAATCTCCTGCAGTTGAAAGTTTTCATCGTCAGCTGAAAACTTGAGTGCTTTAATGGACTCTCCGTCCGGATGAATGATCACTACCTCCACAACTTCAGCATTTGAAATATCGATGACGTCCCTGTCCAGCCAGTCGGAACGCTCCACCGACACATCGAGGCGCCGGTCGATCAACGCGCTTTGAGCAGAGTCCCGCAACCGCACGTACTGGCCGTCTCTGCCCTGAGCGCTTTTTCCGATGATCAAGGCAGGTAGCCCGCTATCATCTGAGAACTCGACCATCACGCCACCTGCATCGGGCAAGCTCACGTTTTCCACGCCCAGTCTTGGGTAGTACTCGGGGTTGGCCGTCTTCTCCTCGATGACTTCGGCCTGGGAAAGGCCGGACAACAGGATTTTCAGCCGGGTCCAATCAGCCCGGTAACCGGATGCTTCTGCTACCACCCAGGCCATTCGTTCGCGCTTTAAAGTGGCTATCGTAACCCCGCCTCCTGAGGTCAGGCGCAACCACTCGATATCATTAACCTGTTTGGCCACCCCCGGCAGAAAAACAGTTTGCTCAGGGCTGCTTTCCTCGCCAGTCTTTCCCGGAATGAGGAGAACGAGTGCAGCCACCACAAAGGTAATTAACAAAAGCCAGGAGAAGTGCTTTCTGCTCATTCTGAGTCCACCGCACTTGGCTGAGACCGGTGCTGACGCTTTCGCCTGCGGTAGCCATAAACCAGCGCCACGACCATCACGGCTGCTGGTATCAATCCGATGTTCAGGAGTTTCAAACGGGTTCCAAGACGATCGATATCGCGCTGCAAATCATGTTGAACCTGCCTCAGTTCGCGGCGAATTTCGAATTTCCGGTCAATAAAACGCTGGATTTCAAACTGTTGCTCCTCGCTGATGACCGTCAGATCACTTTCTCCCTTGGCAGCCTGCAATTGTGTGAGCTTTCCTTCAGTTTCTTCAAGCTCCATCTGCAGGCGCTCTTCTGTCGCACGATAAGACTTCTCGGCGGCGATCCGGATCTCGTCCACTCGATCGAACGGCCGGGTGGAACTGGCCCGTGTGCGGATACTGATCAAGTCACGATTACCCAGCATATTATCGACAGCGTTCACAACCATCGAACCATTGTCAGCAAATGCCGTGACCAGGTCCTGCCCCATAAAAGCCTGTTTCTGCACCCAAAAGCGGTCAGTCAGAACGTCTGTATCCGCGAACAACAGCACATTGATACCGGAAGCAACCGAGCCAGCCAGATGATCGTCAGCCATACCTTCAGGTGCCACCAAAGTTGCAGCGGCCGATCCCGTAATTCTCGCCGCCAGGGCATAACGTTCCGTGGTCGGGTAGAAATCGGTCATCAGGTCTGTCGGGTTGGTCAGGAACCTGAGGCGAGAAGAATTCATGGGCGCCGCGTTCTCACTACTGAGCACCAGCGGTTCAAACGTCGTGCCCGCATTGTCCAGGGGCGCGAACCAACCCGTGGATGAGAAATTGACAACTTCAAGGCCAGCGCTGACGATGTCTTCGTCACTGAGCCCGTCAGGAGGTACTGAGAGGATTCCGATATGCCGTGCACGCGTCGTTCCCGCCCCGTATTGCAAGTCTCCGACCACGCGCACAGGGTCATAGCTGACACCCCAGGCATCCAGCAATGAGCCCAGCGATGATGAACTGCCTGCCTGCATCTGCCCCATCGGGTCATTGGGATCTCCACGGTCTGACTCCGCGAAAGGGTCCAGAAAAACGATCAGGTGACCGCCACCCAATACAAATTGCTCCACCTGGTAGAGCATCTGCTCGCTCAGGTCCTTGGGATGCACCAACAGCAACACATCCAGCACTTCCGGGAGTTCATCAGTGCCGGATTCAATTTCCTGGATCTCGAACAACTGGCCGAGTTGATCATATACGACCCATGCTTCCTGCACAGACTGGGAAAGGGGGTCATAGCCAGCCCCCATTGAAAGCGAAGAGAGCAGGCCGATCGTCTTTTTTCGAGGGTTCCCAAGCGTCGAAATCATTTTTGCCAGGTCATACTCCAGGAACTGTTCCCTGGATGGCTGCAGGAACGGCATCGCCTGCACATCGTCGAGCGAGTTACTGCCCGCCAGGCCGAGGTAAAGTGTCTCACCCGATGCCCCCACCGGGACAGCCTGCAGATTAAAAGCAGCCGCCTGGTCTTCCTGTTCCGAAAACGGCACCGGATCGATCCGCTTGAGAACAAGTTTTCCGTTGCTGTGATTTACGAACTCCTCGACCAGCTCATCAACGCGAGTGGCATAATTGCGAACCTGTGGTAAGTCACGACTGGCGTCCTGGGAAAAGAACAAGTAAAGCGTAACGGGTTCCTGCAGCTTGCCGAGAATACTCCGGGTACCTTCGCTGAGCGTGTACAGCTTGTTTTCTGTCAGATCGAAACGCAGTCCGTTCAACACCTTACTGGACAACATGTTGACTGCCATGAAAAGCGCCAGCAGTAGGACTATTGAGCCGATTGAATAGATCGATTTTTTCTGCATGGCTGTGTCCTCAGTCCGCCTTCTTGATTTCAAGAACGATCGTGTTGGCCAACAGCCAGAAAATCATCACCAGGGCAAAGTAGATCAAGTCACGCAAATCGATGACCCCCTTGGAAAGGGCTGCAAAGTGCACGAGGAAACTGAAGTTCGCAATCACGTCCATCAGCGCCTGTGGTGCCCAGCCTGTGAACAAGTTCATCACCATAGGCAATCCGCTGAGCAGGAAGCCAAAACAGACCACAACGCTGAGAATGAAAGCCACCACCTGGTTTCGCGTCAATGCCGACATACACGAAGCAATTGCCAGGAACCCTCCGGCCATTAACCAACTGCCGATATATCCGGCAAAAATCACTCCATTGTCCGGGTGGCCAAGATAGTTCACCGTCAACCAAACAGGAAAAGTCAGTGCCAGGGCCAGACCGATGAAGAACCAGGCAGCCAGAAATTTTCCGAGGACGACCTGCCAGCCAGTCAGCGGTAACGTCATCAGCAGTTCGATCGTACCGGAACGCCGCTCCTCGGCCCAAAGCCTCATACCGATGGCAGGAACCAGAAACAGGTATAACCAGGGGTGAAACTGAAAAAATGGCTCAAGGTCTGCAATTCCACGTTCATAAAATGAACCGATATAAAATGTAAACACACCCGACATAACAAGGAAGATTACGATGAACACCCAGGCAACCGGCGTTGAAAAATATCCCGACAATTCTCTGCGCGTCACGTTGAAAACTGACTTCATTGATGCACCTCTCACGATGCCTCCCCCCGCGTAATCTGGCGAAAGACTTCATCGAGCCTTCCGGCTTCGAGGCGAAGTTCGCTGACCACCCAGTCATTTTCACGTATTGCATCGGAGATCACTTCGAATAATTTGCAGCCCTCTGCAGGGAATACGGTGAGTTCACCCTCGCGCAACTCCACTTTTCGGGCCTGGGATAATTCGCTGAGTACGCTCGCGGCGCGCTCCGGTTGCTCAACCACCAGCGTTACCGCATCGTGATAACGGGATCGTGCGATCAGACCGTCCGGCGTATCGTCGACCAGCAAGCGACCATCGGAGATGATCATCGCCCGATTGCACACCGCATGCACCTCTTCCAGCATATGTGTTGAAATAACGATGATCTTTTCGCTGGACATGTCACGGATAAGCCGCCTGATCTCGTGCTTCTGATTGGGATCGAGGCCATCCGTCGGTTCGTCGAGAATCAGGACCCTGGGGTTGTGAATTATCGCCTGCGCGAGACCAACCCGGCGCTTGAATCCCTTGGACAGGGTTTCAATTGTCTGTTCAGGTACGCCATCCAGATTCAGCCGTTCGATAGCGGCGCCGGCGGCGCCGAGTGCTTTTCTGCCTTCAAAGCCCCGGACCCTGGCGATGAACTCGAGGAAACTCCTGACTGTCATTTCACCGTAACTTGGCGCTCCTTCCGGCAAATACCCGATGCAACGCCTCGCGGCCAGAGATTCATTGACGATATCGTGCCCGTTAATCGTTGCTGTTCCCGATGTTGGCACGAGGAAACCGGTCAACATTTTCATCGTCGTTGATTTGCCAGCGCCGTTTGGCCCTAGAAACCCCAACACTTCTCCTGCCTCTACTTCAAAGCTCAATTCATTTACCGCGACCAGGTTTCCGTAATTTTTACATAAAGCCCTGGCATCTATTTTTAACTCACTCATGAGGAAACCCCACAATTACCCTCCCACACTTTCTTCCTGTCATTATTGCCTGTATCTTGATCGGCATATTATGGTTTCGCTGGACTTCACTGAGCTTGATCACATACCGGATGGTCTTCTCGAACGTCCGGCATCTGCCCTATACCAGCAAATTAACGGCCCCACTTTGATTCACCTTGAGGGCCGTAACAAGCGCCCCCTCGTGGTCTCCGTGCTTCAACATGGAAATGAAGTCACCGGCTGGGAAGCCGTCCGCCGCCTCCTCAAAAACCGCTACCAGTTTGAGGAGCTACCACGCTCCCTGGTCATTTTAATCGGCAACCCGCTGGCAGCAAAGCATCGCTTGCGAAGACTCGACAACCAACCGGACTTTAACCGCTGTTGGCCCGGCGGCAATCAGAGTGACAGTGAATACACGCGTTTGTTCCGCCAGATCCACGAACGCATGCAGATACTAAAGCCACTGGCGGTGATCGACGTCCACAACAACACGGGGCTGAACCCCCATTATGCTGCAGTTAACCACATTCGTTCCGACTATTTGCGCCTGGCGTCACTGTTTTCATCAAAAGTCGTCTATTTCACGATGCCGGCAGGTACTCTTTCACTCTCAATGTCTGATTTTTGTCCGTCGCTGACCCTCGAATGCGGCCAGGCTGGTGAAATTCACGGTACCGACCACACACTGACTTTCCTGGAAACCTGCCTGCACCTGGAAACCATTTCCGGACAGCCGGTCGATGCCGAAGCTGTACACCTTTTTCACATGGTCGCCACCGTCTATGTGAATGACGAGGTTTTGTTCGGTTTCGGCCGCGTTCCGGCCGAACTGGCCCTGCGGGATAATCTGGACAGATATAATTTCTGCGAACTTCCGGCCGGCACTTCATTCGGCGACTTGAACAAACCCACAAAACAACCATTAATTGCCCTCAATTCTGATGGCGAGGACGTGACGGACGAATACTTTTTCTTCGGGCGGGGCCAGGTAGAAACCGTTAGGGAAGTCATGCCCTCCATGCTGACGCTGGACCGCAGGGTCATCCAGCAGGACTGCCTGTGTTACCTGATGGACAGGATTCACTACGAATTCGACGAGGAAGTCGCCGGACCAGACCAATTGCCTGAGGGCATTCGCCGCTCGGATCGGCCCGGAGCCCCTTTACCCTGATTGTGCCGAACATGACTTTTGTCACTGGTAGTGCAAGACCACTGTGCCCAATTATTATTACAGATGATCGCAGGAGGAGCGTGGAATGAGCATGTGGACAGCAATCGTTTTAATCGTTATGGCCACTATGGCCGGCCAGGCCTGGCGGCACCACACTAAAGCACATGGTTCGAAGATGGATAAGGACTCGCTAGATCGACTGAACCAGCGCATGGATGAACTGGAAAGCGATCTGCGTCACCGGGTTGAAACCCTGGAGCGTATCGTCACAGACGATAAAAACGACCTGAAACGCCAGTTCGATCACCTCGACAAGGTGGGTTAGATCTGGCCCAGTTCGAAGGCTTTGAGCACGGCACGCGTCCGATCGCGAACCCCCATCTTCGAAAGAATATTGGATACGTGATTTTTAACCGTGCCTTCTGCCACACCAAGTGAGTTGGCTATCTCCTTGTTGCTGTATCCTCCAGCCATCAACCTCAGGATCTCGGTTTCCCGATCGGTCAGTGGGTCCGGCTGATCCAGGCTGGAAAAATCGTTTTGCAGATTTTCCAGACCTTTTAGCAACCTTTGTGTGACCGCCGGTTTGACAATGGACCCGCCCTCGGCCACAGTCTTGACCGCATTTACCAGGTCGGCCAGGGCGATATCCTTAAGCAAATATCCTCTCGCACCGTACTGGATACCGGCAAGCACTACTTCATCGTCATCAAATGTGGTGAGAATGATGGTGGGTGGCAACGCATCTTTTTCGGAAAGTTCCCGTAAAACATCGAGACCAGACATTCCTGGCATGCGCATATCGAGCAGGACAACATCCGGGTTCACCTCGGAAATCATGCGAATTGCCTCCGCCCCGTCAGCAGCCTCGGCAACCACTTCAATTTCTTCAGAAAGTTCCAGCAGGCTGCGAACACCCTTGCGCACCAGATTCTGGTCGTCTACCAGCATAACGTTGATCATGTAATCCCCTCCACGGGTATCCAGGCATGTAAAGAGAACCCGGCACCAGGGCTTGTTTCAATTTTCAATTCGCCGTCCAGTTGCTGCAACCGCTCGGCCATACCGTTCAGGCCGTTTCCGGCCTTCACATCGTTTACTCCGCGTCCATCATCGCGCGCGGTCAGTGCAACACCGTCAATATCCTGGACCAGGCTGAGCCACAGGTTTTTTGCACGCGCATGACGAACACTATTGGTTATCATTTCCTGTGCACACCTCAATAATACCTGGGCACGACGGGGATCGGTCATCGCCAATTCTAACGGCAAATCCAAGTGTATCATCGGCTCGGGAACACCACTGACCAAAGTCCTGAGAGCCGTAGCCAGGTCAACCTTGTCATCTACGCGCATGTCGTTGACTACTTCCCTTACATCCGCCAGCAACAGCTTGGCCAGCGAATGCGCCTGCTGCACGTGTTCAAGCGCCTTGCCATCCACAAGGTGGGTGGCAACTTCCAGGTTCAGCGTCAGGGCGGTCAAATGATGCCCGACCAGATCGTGTAATTCCCGCGCAATGCGGACGCGTTCGGCAATCCGCGTATTGTCAGCCAACAACGCCTGGGTGGCACGAAGCTCGGAATTCACCTTCCTCAGTGCATCGCGAGCAGTATTTTGTCGCAGTGATACCACGCCACTCATGAACGCAAACAGGGAAATCCCCAGGAACAGGCCGCCAGTAACCGCCGCGACGCTGAAAGAGGACTCCGGAATATTGCTGATTACTGCGACCAGCAGAACGTTCTGGGCGATCAGCCAGGTCAAGGCCGGCGCGGCCGGCAACATCCAGGGCAACAGGCCGGCGACAATCAGAAGCAGGATACCGCCCAGGGCTGATTCCGCCATCATGCTGACGCCCAATGCGCAAACGGTCAGCACGGAGACGGTGACCAAACGGTGAGACAGACTGGAGCGGATCGGCAGCTTCTTGACCTGATTCCAGTAGGTCAGGCCAAATGCGAGGTGCAAAATCCACCATGCCAGGTACTGGTTCAGGCCCAGTGGACTTTCAGTCCAGTATCGAATCAGGAAAAGGGGGATCGAAGCACACAGCCATGTGAACAGCCCCGCGTAACGAAGCAGCTCAATCGGTTGGTGTTTGCTTTCCAGAAATTCCATATGGGCTAATATTACTCCTGTATCTCATACGCCATACGTCTCAAGAGTCATGATATAACCTCGATGATCGCTCAGCTAACTAATATCGCCAGGTTTTCCGGCACCGACCCTGCTGCGCTGGTTCAATTGCTGTCCCGATTCGGCCTGGCCATCAGGCAGGCGCCCCCCGGATTGCCGATCCCCGGGTCATATTGGGGCGAAGCGGAAGCCGGACTGATCGGAAACGAACTGGTCCTGCGGCCAGACACGCCGTTGCATTCCATTTTGCACGAGGCATGCCATTACATTTGCATGAGTGATGAAAGACGCCACAATGTGGACACAGATGCGGGTGGCGATTACGACGAAGAAAATGCAGTTTGTTTCCTGCAGATCCTGCTGGCCGACGAAATCCCGGGGTTTGGCCGCGACCGGATGATGGAGGATATGGACACCTGGGGCTATACCTTCCGGCTGGGCTCAGCCAGAACCTGGTTTGAGCAGGATGCCGAAGACGCCAGGGATTGGCTGTTTGGTCGCGGCCTGATTACATCAAGCCGCGAACCAAATTTCATCACCAGGACCGGCTAACGGCCATCAGACGGGCTTAACTGCGGTTACCGTAACCGACATTACGTACAGATCGCTTTTTACTGTCTCTTCGAGTTGTTCCCGGGTCAGCGCTTTGGCAAACAGTTCAGCCGGAACATCAATTCGCTTTTCAATCGCGACTTCGACATTGCTGAAACCGGTTTCCCGAATCAACTTCAAATAGTCCTCTCTTGGTATCGCACCCGAAACACAACCTGCATAAGCTTCTGCGATTCCTTGCAGCCAATCCGGTAACTCCCGTGACGAAACGATATCGGAAATGCAAAAGCGCCCACCCGGTTTCAACACCCGGATAATTTCTGCGAAGGCACGCCTCTTGTCGGGCACCAGATTGAGTACGCAGTTTGAAATTACAGCATCGATGCTGTCAGACAGAACCGGCAATTGCTCAATTTCGCCGAGACGGAATTCCACGTTGTCAAAGCCGGCATTTTCGGCGTTTACCCTGGCCTTCGCGATCATTTCTGCGGTCATGTCGACACCGATTACATGGCCGTGTGCACCTACCTCATCGCGGGCCACGAACACGTCGAGACCTGCTCCGGAACCAAGATCAAGCACCGTTTGGCCCAGCCGAAGGCCGGCGTGCTCAACCGGAAGCCCGCAACCCAATCCAAGATCTGCATCTGCCACATAGCCGCCGACACCGTCGTAGGCATCGCCAATCATGCTGTAATCAATTTCAGGCTGTTCATCCGCTTCACAACAGGCCGTACTGCATCCGGACAGGGGTTTTTTTGCAATTTCTGCATATTTTTGGCGAACCATTTCGCGCAATTGACCATTTGATGCCGTCATGTTTGTCTACTCCTTTTCAGCAACAGTTTCCAAGCGAGCCGAACAGTTGCCCAAATCGTTCCCGAAGGTCGCACATGGCATCTGTGTTGATGCAGTAGCAGGACCTTGGACCATCAACTTCTCCCGTGATCAGACCGGCATCCTTCAGGGTTTTCAGGTGCTGCGAAACCGTTGCCTGGGATAAAGGCATGACCTCGACGATCTCGCCGCAAATACAAGCACCTCGACTAGACAGGGTTTGCAATATTGCCAGCCTGGCTGGGTGTGACAGCGCCTTGCAAGCGATCGCAAGGGAATCAAAAACTGTTATGTTCTGTTCAGCTTCCATGTGTACATCGTACATCGTCGATATACGATAAACAAGTAATATTAACCACTACGGCCTCCTGAGACGCCCGATCAGCTATGCACTCTCCACAGTCTCGGGCATGCAACCCATACTTTCTTCACTAGAGTGAAATCCACTTTGCGATTAAAATGTTCGACCCATGACTGACATCTTTCAGGAAATCAAAAACCGGCGCGTATTGCCTGCACTGGGCGTTTACGCCGGCAGTTGCTGGGTGCTGATCGAGATACTCGATCGCCTGGTGGAGCGGTATCTGCTGTCTCCCTTCATTACCGATGCGGCGTTCTGGGGGCTCTACTCCCTGATTCCCGCAGTAATTCTGTTGGCCTGGTCACATGGCAAACCCGGCAAGGACCGGGTCACTACGGCTGAAAAAGTTGGTGTGCCAATTAATATCATCGCCACAATCGGCCTGCTGGTGACCGCGTTCGGAGGTAAGGACCTGGGTGCAACAGCCAGCATGATTTCCATTGCCAATGAGGAAGGCGTGCGGGAAACACACTACATTCCCAGTGATTCTTACCGGCGGCGCATGGCGGTATTTTTCTTCGAAAACAATTCTGGCGACGCTGAACTCGATTGGCTGCAGTACGGTGTCACGCAACTGCTGGTGCAGGATCTTCAGCAAAACCCGTTTGTGTTGGCAACCTCACCATGGGCTAACTTTGGCAACGGTTTTTACATGCGTATGAGGCAGGCCGGTTTCGACGACGGGCTGGGGGTTCCGCTTTCCCTGATGCGTGAAATTGCCGATGATGCGAACCGTCAGTATTTCGTTGAAGGGTCCGTTGATCGGATTGCCGATGACTACGTGGTTACCACCCGCATCTGGGAAACACAGTCGCTCAGGCAAGTCGCCGAATTGACGGAATCGGGCTGGGATTTGTATCGCACGATTGATGCCCTGTCGGTCGAGGTACGCGATGCCCTGAACGTACCCCGTGGCAGTGAGCGTTTCGTGGAAGACCTGCCCCTGGCCGAGACCTACGGTGAATCAGCTGCTGCGTTTCAACACTACATTTCTGGCCTGAATGCTCGCCTGCTAAGAAATGACATCGAAGCTTCCAACGCATCTTTTGATGCAGCCATTGCAGCTGATTCCGGTTTTGTTCTTGCCTGGTTTCTGAAGGCGATTAACCTGGTCGATTCGGGCGATCTACGTGCTGCCCAGGATGCCATCAGCAAGGCACAGAATTTGGATTATCGGCTGCCCGCCAGGGATCGGGCGACCCTCAAACAAATCCACTACCGTTTGTCCGGTCAGCAGGAAAAACTTGTCGCATTTCTACGCTTGCAGGTACAACTCAATGATGACGCTTCATCGCTCAGCAGGCTGGCTACCATCCTGATGGTGACCGGTGAACTCGAGAAGGCCAAGGAGCAGTTCCTGGCGGCTTTGGATAAGGATGCCCTCAATCTGGGGATTTACCTGCAGCTTTCATTGTTGGAACGTGCTACCGGTAATATGGAGGCAGCCATTGGGTTTGCAAAAAGGTACCAGTCAGAAAAACCCGAAGACTTCGAAGCTCAACAGGTACTGGGTGATCTGTTTCGCGACAACGGAAACCTCGAGGCAGCGGAAGAGCATTACCTGCAGGCCATGTTGCTCGAAGACCAGCCGGTGCAATCCTTATTGCGACTGGTTGATATGGCCATGCGCAAAGGTGACGTGATTGATGCCCGCGACTTGCTGGAGCAGGCAGAGGCGGCGGCTCAGACCGCAGCACAAAATGCGCAAGTGCGGCAAGGCGTTGCCGAGCTTGAGTTGAGGGTTGGAAGAATCACTGCAGCAATTGAACAGTTTTTCCTGCAAGAGGAGTTCCTGGTTCAGTTCCAACCACCATTTGCAATCGCAGTGGGAACGTATTCACCCGTTGTCAGGTCTTATTGCTCGCTGGGTAATCTGGACAAAGCCCAGGAAGTTCTTGATCTTGCGCTGGGCATTCTCGCACCGCCTCTGGATCAGTTTCTGGCCTTCAGTGAAGCAGGTATTCTGATAGAGCGGGGAGATCTCAACGGAGCCGAAGTTGCAACCCAGCGAGGCGCTGCGATCATTGAGCAGTTCAAGCTCGAGGACATGAACTTTCTGGTTGAAATGATCAACGGATACATCAAGCGCAAAAGGGGCGACTACGAAGGGTCGTCTGAAGCATTCCGGGCCTCACTGGAACGAATAAACCGCTCGGTACTCGGCGGCAGCAATTTATACAGGCAATTGCCTTTTCTGAATGCTGAACTGGCCAAGTCATTGGTTCTGCTTGGTGACCTGGAAGAGGCGGAAAAGGCCCTGAATGAAGGGTTCAGGCTGGATCCGTCTGAACCTGCACTTTGGGTCAGCAAAGCCCGCTTCCAATTCGCATCAGGCCTGCCCCAACTGGCGCAGGCTTCAGTCAATTACGCACTGGCCATCTGGAAGGATGCAGACCCGGACTACCACGCATATATTTTGGCCCGGAACCTGGAGCAGGAAATCAGCCAATCGTTGGCAGAGTAGCGCCACACGCCTGTTGATTTTCATCAGAACGGCATCATACCCCGGTACCAGGCCACAGCCGCAGCAGCCAGCAACCCACCCACGATCAACCAGGGTACGAAGCTGTGCCTGGGCTTGACCGCTTTGCTGGTCAGCACCTTCTCAGGGCGCAGGCCCGGCGCCTGCAACACCCAGCGGCAATTCGCGATTCTTATCTCGTCACCGCTGGTCAGGCTGGCGCTTTGGATCGGCTCACCGTTCAGGAGCGTTTCTGCGGCCGGATCGAGGTTGACCAGTGTCAGGCTGGCGTCATCGTTTACGTGAATTTCAGCATGGCGTGGTGCCACTTCCTCCATGTCCAGCCGGAGGTCGCAGTCATCCGCACGTCCAATCAGTGTTTTTGCGCGCAGACCAAATGCCTGGTTGACAACCGGTCCGGATGCGCCTTTCAATCTGTAGTTGCTCATCTGGTTTCTGATATGGAGACTAACCGGCATTCAGCCGCGCGTGATGAGGACGATGGCCAATGCGGCAATGCCTTCACCACGGCCACAGAAACCCAGGTTTTCTGTCGTCGTTGCCTTCACGGAAACCGTGTCTACGGTCATCCGGAGTACTGCTGCAATGGCCTCGCGCATGGCCGGTACATGGGGCGAAATACGGGGCTGTTCGCAGGCGATCGTGAGGTCGAGGTTAACCATGCTCCAGCCATCCTGATCGAGCATTTCACCAACTCTCGCCACTAACAGGCAGCTGTCTGCATCTCGCCATTGATCGTGCCCCGGTGGAAAATGCTGACCGATATCGCCCAGCGCTGCCGCGCCCAGCATGGCATCACACAGGGCATGCAAAGCAACATCACCATCCGAGTGTGCAGCAATGCCTTTTGAGTGTGGAATCCGGACGGCGCCCAGCCTGACGTGGTCGCCTTCGGTAAACGCATGTACATCCAGCCCCTGGCCTATCCGGAATTCCAAAATATCATTCCCTTATTAATTGTTGCTGCAAAATAAATTCGGCCAGCGCCAGGTCTTCCGCACCGGTAATCTTGATATTGCTTGTCGAGCCTTTAACCAATAATGGAGATACGCCTGCAAACTCCATGACAGACGACTCATCGGTTGGCGTTAACCCCGCTTCCAGTGCAGCTTCGAGGTTCTGCAGCAATTCTCTAATCCGGAACAGCTGAGGAGTCTGGGCGGCCCAGTAATGGGACCGGTCAACGGTCTGTTCAATACACCCCCTGCTGTCTTCGAGTTTCAGCGTATCGCTGACAGGTATGGCGAGTATGGCTCCGCTATCGCTCTTCAGGCCTTCTTCCAGCAGGCGGCCCAGGTCGGTCGTTGAAAGACAGGGCCTGGCGGCATCATGAACCAATACCCATTCACAATCCGGGTACTGATCATTTATAAACAAGAGACCATTCATCACTGTTTGCGCGCGGCTAGCGCCACCGGTCACGGTCTGAACCGAGGGGTAAGCAGGTCGTATCAATTGTTCGAAAATGCCATCATCCGGGGCCAGCGCTACCGATACCGACTCGACTGCTGCGTGGCGCATGACTGCCGTCATGCTGTGCGCCATCACCGGCATCCCCAGGAGGTGGGCATACTGCTTCAGGGTGGTTCCACCGAAACGGACACTGAGGCCCGCTGCAGGAATCAACGCGTGTACCTTCTGCCTGTTCACTGCTTGTCTCTCCTTTCGGCGGGAACGACCTGGTAGAATTCCTCGTTTTCCTTGACCATGCCCAGCTCGCTACGCGCCCTTTCTTCAATGGCGTGCAAGCCCTGGCGCAGGTCTTCGACTTCAGCCTGCAATTCCCGGTTTCGCAGCGCCAGTAGTTCGTTTTCCCTGGCCTGCTCCTCGACCCGCACAGCGAGTCTTTTGACAACGCTGTAGCCGCCTTCACCGAACCACATCTTAAGCTGAAGCGCAATCAGCAACAGCAGCAAAATGACCAGCAAGGAGCGCATCAGTTCCAGTTACGGATGTTGAAAAACGCTCCGGCGCCAGCGAACTCACCACGCTCGCCCAGCGCCTCCTCGATACGCAACAACTGGTTGTACTTGGCGACCCGGTCCGAACGGCAAAGGGAACCCGTCTTGATCTGCGTCGCGGTTGTAGCAACCGCAATGTCAGCAATCGAAGTGTCTTCTGTTTCACCGGAGCGGTGCGAAATCACGGCACTGAAACCCGCCTTATCGGCCATCGCTATAGCGTCGAGCGTTTCGGTCAGGGTTCCTATCTGGTTGAGCTTGATCAGGATGGAGTTGGTAATTCCCATCTCGATACCGCGGCTGAATATTTCGGTGTTGGTCACGAACAGGTCATCCCCGACCAACTGGCAATTTTCTCCAGTCAAGCGGGTAAGAATTTCCCAGCCGTCCCAGTCGTCTTCAGCCATGCCGTCTTCAATGCTGATGATCGGATATTGCCTCACCCAACTGGCAAGATACTCCGCGAAGGTGCCCGGCTCGAAAGATTTTCCTTCGGACTCGAGTTGATAAATGCCGTTTTCGAAAAATTCCGAAGACGCGACATCCAGCCCCAGGTTGACGTCCTGGCCAATGCGATAACCGGACAATTCGACCGCTTCGAGTATCACTTCCACCGCTGCCTCATTGGAAGACAGATCAGGGGCGAAACCGCCTTCATCACCAACGGCCGTGCTCATGCCTTTCCCTTTCAGCACCGACTTCAGTGCATGGAAAATTTCGACGCCACAGCGTAAGGATTCCTTAAAAGAACCCACACCCCATGGCAGGATCATGAACTCCTGCATGTCGACGCTGTTATCTGCGTGCGCCCCGCCGTTGATGATGTTCATCATTGGAACCGGCAGCTGCAGCTTCTCGCTTTGAGCCAGCCGGGCCCAGAGTGGCTGGCCCTGGTGGGCAGCCATGGCATGCGCTGCGGCCAGTGAAACGCCCAACAAGGCATTGGCGCCCAGCTTGCCCTTATTCGGGCTGCCGTCCAGTTCAATCAGCTTACGGTCGAGAACAGCCTGGTCATCGGCATCCGCGCCAATCAGTGCGGCTGATATTGTCTGGTTGATGTTGTCAACCGCACGGCTGACACCCTTTCCTCCATAGCGGCTGGCGTCGCCGTCCCTCAGTTCAACGGCCTCGCGCGCACCGGTCGATGCACCGGACGGCACTGCGGCACGTCCGAATGCACCGGAATCCAGCACAATTTCTGCTTCAAGGGTCGGGTTGCCCCGGGAGTCGAGAATTTCCCGGCCGTGAATGGATTTGATCGCTGTCATTAGTATTCCTGTTAGTGTCGCTTACTCACTGCGTCCAGATCCTTGAGCGTGGCCAACAAATCTTCAATCTGACCCAGTGGCCAGGCATTGGGCCCATCGCTCAGCGCGCGCTCGGGGTCCGGGTGAGTTTCCATGAACAGACCGGAGACACCCACCGCAACGGCAGCACGTGCCAGCACCGGAATAAATTCCCGTTGTCCGCCCGATGTTTCTCCCTGCCCGCCGGGCAGTTGAACCGAGTGCGTGGCGTCGAACACCACGGGGCAACCTGTATCCCTCATCACGGCCAATGAGCGCATATCCGAGACCAGGTTGTTGTAGCCGAAAGAAGCGCCGCGTTCACAAACCATGATCTGGTCGTTTCCTGTAGCCTTTGCTTTTTCAACCACGTTTTTCATTTCCCAGGGACTGAGAAACTGACCCTTCTTCAAGTTAACGGGGATTCCGGCGGCCGCAACCCTGTGAATGAAATTGGTTTGGCGGCACAAAAAAGCCGGAGTTTGCATCACGTCGACAACGCTGGCAACGGCGTTGATGTCGGTATCTTCATGTACATCCGTTAACACCGGAACCCCAACCTGGTCTTTCACCTGTGCAAGAATCCTCAGTCCTTCTTCCATGCCGGGTCCGCGGAAACTGCTGGCAGAAGTACGGTTGGCCTTGTCAAATGATGACTTGAAGATAAGGGGAATATCCAGGCGTGTACAGATATCTTTCAAAGTGCCCGAAGTATCGATTACGAGTTGTTCCGACTCTATAACGCAGGGTCCGGCAATCAGGAAAAATGGATGGTCCGGCCCGACGTCAAAGCCGCACAGTTTCACAGTTGTGCCACTCCTTTGGGCAATTCACCCTGTTGTTCACGTAAGGCCGCCTCGACAAAGCCGGTGAACAGCGGGTGGCCATCCCGTGGGGTTGAGGTAAATTCCGGGTGGAACTGGCAGGCCAGGAACCAGGGATGATTGGTAATCTCTATGATTTCAACCAGCATTTCGTCCATCGACAGGCCGGAAAGCAGCATGCCGTGCTTCTGCAGTATGTCACGGTAATTATTATTGAATTCGTAGCGGTGGCGGTGGCGTTCTGTGATAATTTCCCTGCCATAGAGGTTGCGGGCCAGTGAATCTTCCCTTAAGCGGCACTTCTGTCCGCCAAGCCGCATGGTCCCGCCCAGGTCAGAAGCCTGGTCGCGCTGTTCGATGCTACCCGAAGCGTCAAGCCATTCGGCGATCAGGCCAATCACTCCATGTGGCGTATCAGAATCCACTTCCGTGGTGTTCGCTCTTTCCAGGCCACAGACGTTTCGTGCAAATTCGACAACAGCGGCTTGCATCCCGTAGCAGATCCCCAGGTAAGGGATACCGTTTTCACGGGCGTAACGGATGGCATTTACTTTACCTTCAAAACCCCGTTCTCCGAAGCCGCCCGGAACCAGGATGGCATCGACGCCCTCCAGTTCGGCCAGGTCGTTTTTGGCCAGCTCATCGGATTCGAGCCGCTTGATGTTTACCTGGATTCGCTGGCGCAATCCGCCGTGGGCAATGGCTTCGGTCAACGATTTGTAGGCATCGTGATGCTCAACGTATTTGCCCACCATGGCGACCGTTACTGCGTGCCGCGTATTGATCGTTCGATCCACGACCTCAAGCCAGTCGTCAAGGTTGGCCTCGCTCACCTTATCTTCCAGGCCAAAGCCTTCGACGATAATGTCGTCAAGTCCTTCCTTGTACAACATGTTCGGTATGTCGTAAATGCTGTTGGGGGCATCCAGCGCGGTGATTACAGCCTTCCCGGGTACATTCGTGAACAGTGAGATTTTCGCTCGTTCTACCTCGGTCAATTCAAATTCCGAACGGCACAGCAAGATGTCAGGTTGTATACCAATGGAACGAAGTTCCTTAACCGAATGCTGGGTGGGTTTGGTCTTGATTTCGTTAGCGGCGCGCAGGAACGGTACCAGAGTCAGATGCATGTACATCGCATTGCGGCCGTACTCCACACCCAGCTGCCGGATCGCTTCCAGGAACGGCAGTGATTCGATATCACCGACCGTGCCGCCAATTTCGATCATCGCAATGTCGTACCCTTTTGCGGCCAGGCGTACCTTGTCCTTGATTTCATCGGTGATGTGCGGGATCACCTGGACTGTGGCGCCGAGATAATCACCCCGGCGTTCCCTGGCAATGACATTGCTGTAGATCCTTCCCGATGTGCAATTATTGAGTTGCCCCATTCGCGTGCGAATGAAGCGCTCATAGTGTCCCAGGTCAAGATCAGTCTCCGCGCCATCGTCAGTCACGTAAACTTCACCGTGCTGGAACGGGCTCATCGTGCCCGGATCGACGTTGATATACGGGTCGAGCTTTACCATTGTGACTTTCAACCCGCGTGATTCAAGAATCGCGGCCAGTGCAGCAGCAGACAACCCCTTCCCAAGAGAAGAAACAACGCCGCCGGTAACAAAAACTAGAGATGTCATGCCAGAACCCTGTGTCTGATTAATGCCAATTTATTGATGAAGTTCTGGAAGCATATTGTACGGTATGCAGAAGCTACTTGAAAACCATTGGTAAACAGGTGAATATCCTTTTCGCCACCAGAGGTCCACAGTTCCGGCACAATAAAGCAATGAGCAACAAATACCGCGCAGAAGACATCGAAGTCCTGACAGGGCTCGAACCGGTTAAACGACGACCGGGGATGTACACCGACACGGCCCGGCCAAACCACCTGGCGACGGAAGTCATCGACAACAGCGTGGATGAGGCCCTGGCCGGTCACGCAGGCCAAATTGCGATGACCGTGTACGATGATGGCTCGGTTGAAGTGACTGACGACGGACGGGGAATGCCCGTTGACTTACACCCCGAACAGGGGATACCGGGGGTTGAACTGATCCTTACCAAGCTCCACGCAGGCGCCAAATTCTCGGATCAGAGCTACCAGTTTGCCGGCGGCCTGCACGGCGTCGGTGTATCAGTGGTTAACGCACTTTCCGTCAAGCTTGAAGTATGGATCAGGCGAGATGGCGCCGAACACTACATGGCCTTCGCGAACGGAGAAAAGAAAACCGATTTGAAGCAAGTGGGAACAGTGGGCCAGCGCAATACCGGTACCCGGATCCGGTTTTGGCCTGATTCTTCTTATTTCGATTCATCAAATTTTTCATTGAAAAGGCTAAGGCACCTGCTGCGCGCCAAGGCCGTACTTTGTCCGGGCCTGAATGTGAGCCTCACGATTGACAAGACCGGCGAAAAAGAAGAGTGGTGCTATAACCAGGGCCTGTCCGATTACCTGGAGTCTGAACTCGAAGACTATATTTGCCTGCCACAGCGCCCATTCAACGGCGAAATGAAGGGCATGGATTCCGAGGTTAGCTGGTCGCTTTGCTGGCTGCCAGATGGCGGTCAGTTGCAGGAAAGCTACGTCAACCTGATTCCCACCACCCTGGGTGGCACACACGTCAACGGCCTGCGCACCGGCCTGGTCGATGCACTCAGGGAATTCTGCGAGCATCACAACCTGTTGCCCCGTGGCCTGCGTCTGACACCGGACGACATCTGGGAAAAAATCAGCTTCATACTCTCCGTCAAGTTGGCGGACCCGCAATTCAGCGGGCAAACCAAGGAGCGTTTGTCCTCACGTGCCTGCGTGACCTTTGTTTCCGGTGTCATCAAGGATTCATTCAGCCTGTGGTTAAATCAGAACGTGACCGAGGGCGAAGCCATAGCGCAGCTGGCAATCGCCAGCGCAACCAAACGCATGAAGTCCGCCCGCAAGGTCGTTCGCAAAAAGGTGACACAGGGACCAGCGCTCCCCGGCAAACTGGCCGACTGCACTTCACAGGATCTTTCCTGGACCGAATTGTTCCTGGTTGAGGGCGATTCTGCTGGCGGTTCGGCAAAGCAGGCCAGAAACAGGGAGTACCAGGCCATTCTCCCACTGAAGGGCAAAATCCTGAACACCTGGGAAATAGAATCCGAGTCGGTGTTGAGTAACCAGGAAGTTCATGATATTTCCGTTGCGATCGGTGTGGATCCCGGTTCCAGCCTGATCACCGGGCTACGCTACGGCAAGATCATTATCCTGGCCGATGCCGACTCCGACGGGCTGCATATTGCCACGCTTCTTGCGGCGCTGTTCCTGAAGCATTTCACAGCGCTGGTTGAAACCGGACACATATTTGTAGCGATGCCACCGCTGTTCCGCATAGACGTAGGTAAGGAAACATTTTATGCGCTCGATGACGAGGAGCGAAAAGGGATTCACGAGCGCATTGCGGCGGAAAAGAAGAAAGGTAAAGTCATTCAAACCAGGTTCAAGGGCCTGGGCGAAATGAACCCCTTGCAACTGCGGGAGAGTACAATCGATCCGGACACCCGAAGGCTGGTGCAACTCACAGTCGAGAGCCATTCTGCAACAACGAAAATCATGGACATGTTACTCGGAAAAAAACGCGCCTCGGACCGCAAGGCCTGGCTGGAAGACAAAGGAAACCTGGCAACAATCTGAAGAGAGAAATTCCAATGAGCGAACGATCAGAAATCGAGCGGGCAATCCAGCTGTTTTTCGATGCAATAAATGCCAATGACGCCAGCATTATCCCCCTGGCAGATGATGTGATGATGTCCGGTCCGATGATGCCGGAACCGATATCCGGCGCAGAAGCCGTCCGCAAATACATCGATGAAACCGCTCCATTCATTTCTCGTATGGATCAAAAAACCACCGTTATCGAAGGCGAGAACGCCGCCGTCATCGTGGAATTCGAAGGCCTTAATGGTGTCTGCATCGAGGGTGTCCGATTTTTTCGTATAAAAAATGGGTTGATCTGTTCTGACCAGGTGTTTTTTGATACCCGACCGCTATTTAAGGGAACAAATTGATCAAGCAGGCATTATGGTCGCGGGGGTTTCGTCCCTTCTTCCTCGGCGCTGCAGCTTTTGCCATACTCACAATGGTGGTATGGCTTTGGGTCTACCGCTTCGGCCTGCAACTCGACCTTGCCGGGCTTTCCATCTTCCAGTGGCATGCGCATGAAATGCTATACGGCTATTCGATGGCGGTGATTGCAGGATTTCTGCTCACAGCAGCGTGGACCTGGACCGGCGAAGAGACCGCGAGCGGGGCTGGGCTTGCCCTGATTTTTGTCTTCTGGGTCATCGCCCGGATTTTAATGTTATACGGAACCGGTTTTCTGATGTACGCCGCAGCCGCCGACCTGATTTTCATGCTCGGTCTCGGCGTTGCCGTGGGCAGACCTGTCATCAGGGCGCGCCAAAAAAGACAAGTACCCGTGTTGCTGATCCTTACCTTACTTGCCGCGTCAAATCTGCTGTTCTATCTCGGCGCTGCGGGCGTGGTTGACCAGGGCGCTCGACTGGGTATTTATGCGGGTCTCTACCTGGTACTGGGTATGGTGCTGTTCATGTGCCGCAGAGTGGTTCCCATGTTCACGGAAGGAGGCGTGGGTTACCCGGTGAAATTAAAAAATGCCCGCTGGAACGATATTGCCACCTCAATCCTGTTTCCCGCGTTTCTGATCAGCGAGGTTTTTTTCCAACACCGCCTTGCGGGAGCCTTGCTGGCTGCAGGTCTGTTCATCTCAAACTCCCTGAGGGTTAATGGATGGCACACACTGGGAGTCTGGCAAAAACCTTTGCTATGGGGTCTTTTCGCAGCCCTGATCATGATTAACCTGGGCTTTCTTCTGCGCGCACTGTCGGCGGTCACAGCCATCCCCCCATTTCTGCCCATTCATGCCTTTGCGGTAGGTGGGATCGGGATCGTAAGCGTGAGCATGATGGCTCGTGTTACGCTGGGCCACACGGGCAGAAACGTCCACCAGGCTCCACCAATCATGACCTTTCTGCTCGCGGCCATGGTCCTGACCTCCATACTGCGTATATTTTTTCCTATAATGGATCCTGTTCAATACCAGCTTTGGATTGTAGTGTCCGGAATCATGTGGATCATTTCTTTCAGTTTGTTTTCAATTTTTTTCATACCCATGCTGTTGAGACAAAGAGTAGACACCAGCGCCCGTTGACAACTGCCAGGCCCTAAACCATGACGGAAATTACCCAGTCTTTTTCTGATCACGAACAAATTCCACTCAAGGACTACGCTGAGAAGGGCTTACCTGGAATACTCCATGTACGTTGTCCTTGACCGCGCCCTCCCGCACCTGGGAGACGGGTTGAAGCCCGTACAGCGGCGCATTATCTACGCAATGAGTGAACTCGGGCTTAGCGCGGCTTCCAAGCACAAGAAATCAGCACGCACTGTGGGCGACGTAATCGGCAAGTTTCACCCGCACGGCGACTCGGCATGCTACGAGGCCATGGTTCTGATGGCTCAATCGTTCTCTTTTCGCTACCCATTGGTCGATGGCCAGGGTAATTTTGGCTCTCCGGACGATCCAAAGTCTTTCGCCGCCATGCGCTACACCGAATCGCGGCTAACCGCCTATGCCAAAACTCTGTTGAGTGAACTGGGTATGGGGACGGTCGCCTGGGGCCCCAACTTCGACGGGACTCTGAAAGAGCCCCTGATGCTTCCGTCCAGGCTGCCGAACGTACTCCTGAACGGCAGCACTGGCATCGCGGTTGGTATGTCCACCGATATTCCGCCCCACAACCTCAGAGAGGTCGTTTCAGCCTGTATCCGCTTGCTGGAACAACCTAAAGCAACCGTTACCGAACTCTGCGAACACGTGAAGGGCCCCGATTATCCGACCAACGCTGAAATCATCACGCCCAGGGAAGACCTCGTGCACTTGTACGAGACCGGTAACGGGTCGGTGAAAATGCGTGCCATCTGGGAAAAAGAAAACGGTGAGATGGTCATCACCGCCCTGCCGCACCAGGTTTCCCCGGCCAAAGTGCTGGAACAGATCGCGCAGCAAATGCAGGCAAAGAAATTACCCATGGTTGAAGATCTGCGTGACGAGTCAGATCATGAAAACCCAACGCGGCTGGTCATCGTGCCACGGTCTAACCGCGTGGATCTTGAGCAATTGATGGACCACCTGTTCGCAACAACTGACCTGGAGAAAAATTACCGGGTCAATCTGAACATTATCGGCCTTGGCGGGAAACCCCAGATACTGAATCTGCGGGAGTTGCTCAAGCAATGGCTGACCTTTCGTATGGACACCGTCACCCGGCGCCTCAGCCATCGCCTCGACCAGGTCGTCGACCGTCTGCACGTCCTTGAAGGCTTGCTGGTCGCATATCTGAGTATTGACGAAGTAATTTACATTATCCGGCATGAAGACAAGCCGAAGCCGGTACTGATGGATCGCTTTAACCTTACGGGTACACAGGCCGAATCCATTCTTGATCTGAAACTTCGTAACCTGGCCAAGCTCGAGGAAATGAAAATTCGCGACGAACAGGACGCCCTGTCTGACGAGCGCATTGCACTGGAAAAAGTTCTCGGCTCAAAGGCCAGGCTCAAGTCAATGATCAAGAAGGAACTACTGGCCGACGCGGAAGCCTACGGCGACGACCGGCGCTCAGTGCTGGTAGAGCGGAACGCCGCACAGGCGTTGCGGCAGGAAGACCTCATCCCTTCTGAACCGGTAACAATTGTACTCTCGAAGTCCGGCTGGGTTCGTTCAGCCAAAGGGCACGAGATAGACCCGACGACGCTCAACTACCGTGCTGGCGACGAGTTCCTTCACTCGGCTCATGGGCGCAGCAACGAGCAGACGGTATTCCTGGATTCACGCGGCAGAGCCTATTCGCTATCCGCCCATACCCTTCCTTCTGCACGTAGCCAGGGCGAGCCATTATCCAGCCGATTCACGCTTCAGGCCGGTGAAAACTTCCTGTTCACCTTGTCCGGCAGCGCCGATCGAAAGATCGTGCTGGCATCCTCGTTCGGGTACGGCTTCGTAACCGAACTGGGCAATCTGCACAGCCGCATGAAGGCGGGGAAAGCTGTGCTAGCTACTCCCGCTGGAGCAACTCCCGTAATGCCCATTGCATTCGACCCGGAAGCCGCAAACACCATTGTTTGCGTTACATCGGATGGTTATCTGCTGAATTTTCCTCTCGAGGACGTACCGGAGCTTTCCAAGGGCAAGGGCAATAAGCTGATCAATATCCCGCCGAAGCGGCTAAAGGCCGGTGAAGAATTCATGGTCGGATTAGCGGTGATGGCCGAAAAACAGGAAATCCTGGTCTGGGCCGGCCAGCGGTACCTGCGTATGGGCGCAAAAGATATCGAGCATTTTCGTGGCGATCGCGCGCATCGTGGCCGCAAGTTGCCACGAGGATTCCAACGTGTGACTCGCATTGAACTGGCCATGAACTAAAGAGGGGAATAAAGGTTAGAACCTTTTTCCCCGGCTTGCTTCAGCCGAACATTTCCTGGGTTTTGTGCAATGCCACGACAAGCGCATCTACTTCACTTTTCGTATTGTAAAGGCCAAACGATACCCGGGCGGTGGCAGGGACATTGTAAAACTGCATGAGCGGCATGGCGCAATGGTGACCAGTCCGCAATGCGATGCCGTGATGATCGATGATGGTTCCCAGATCGTGGGGATGAATATCGCCCAGCGTAAAACTGATCACACCGGCCTTGTTACGCGCGGTTCCGATGATTCGTAAATCTTCAATTTCGCCCAGGCGGTCTGTGGCATATTCCAGCACCCCGTTCTCATGGGATGTAACTTCCTTCATGTCGAACGCTGACAGGTAATCAATGGCGGCGCCCAGGCCGACCCCACCGGCGATGTGGGGTGTGCCTGCTTCAAATTTAGCCGGCAGTTCATTCCAGGTCGTTTTTTCGAACGTGACCCGGCTGATCATCTCACCCCCGCCCTGCCAGGGCGGCATGGCATCCAACGTCGCCTCGTGCGCCCAAAGCGCACCGATACCCGTGGGCCCATACATCTTATGGCCCGACAGACAATAAAAATCACAACCCAGGGCCTGCACGTCAACTGGTGAATGCGGCATGGCCTGCGCACCATCGACCAGCACCGGGATTTCGAAACGCTTCGCCATGCGACAGATCTCGGCGACCGGGTTAACCGTTCCCAGTGCATTGGAAATGTGTACCACTCCGAGCAGTTTGACACGCTCAGACAACATGGCCTCCAATACATCGATCTGCAATTCTCCACGCTGGTTGATGGGTACGACTTTCAAGCTGGCGCCAGTCTGTTCGCACAACAACTGCCACGGAACAATGTTGGCATGGTGTTCCATCTGTGTGACCAGTATTTCATCTCCTGGCTGAATAGTCGGCCGCAGAAAACTCTGGGCAACCAGATTGATGGATTCAGTGGTTCCGCGCGTGAAAATCACCTCGCGCTCGGAGGGGGCGTTGATGAACTTCGCAAGTTTGTTACGCCCTCCCTCATATAAATCGGTGGCTTCCTGACTCAGCGAATGAACGCCACGATGAACGTTTGCGTTGTGCTCTCGATAAAAATTACTGACCGCTTCAATGACCGCCAGTGGCCGCTGAGCTGAGGATGCAGTATCGAAATAAATCAAGGGCTTGCCGTGGACAGAGCGAGACAGGATCGGGAAATCCCTACGCGCTTTTTCCGCGTCGAAAGGTCGATACGGCTGAATGAGGGGCTGCGGGTTATTCATATCTGTTTGCTCCGAATGAGGTCAGAGTGCGGGCTTACTCTGACCCTGGGCTGCCACCAACGGGCGCAGCCCCCGGCATGGCTGCATCGAGCATGCCCGATAAACGTTCAGCCAGGCTGCGATCAACCAGACGGTCGGTCACAGCATGACAAAAAGCCGCGGTTAGCATCCGCCGCGCCAGGGTGTCACTGAGACCCCGGGTGCGAAGGTAGAAAACGGCGTCCTCATCAAGTTGACCAACGGTGGCACCGTGGCTGGCTTCGACTTCATCTGCATAAATTTCCAATTCAGGTTTTGTATCCATTTCAGCCAGCGGGGACAGTAGCAGGTTGGCATTGGATTGTTGGACCTTCGACTCGTCCGCTCCGGGCCGGATCAGCGCACGACCGTTGAAAACACCACGGCTGCTGCCGCCCAACACTCCCCTGAAAAACTGGGTGCTGTTGCAACCCGGGGATGCGTGATCCACGCTGATGTGGTTGTCGACATGGCGTTTCCCATCCAGGATGAATGCACCATTGAATTCAGCTTCCGCTCCTCTGCCGGCAAGCTTCGTGACCAACTCATGGCGGACAAGGCCGCCACCCAAATCAAAGCCGTTGTAACAGTATTTACTTTCGGCTGCCTGTTCTACCAGGGTCGAAGTCAGCAATACAACTCCATCAGTCTCGTGCTGGACGCGGACGTGGCCCAACACAGCCCTGGCGGCGAGATCCGCCTGGGTGACGACGTTCAGAGCATTGGCCGTTTCCGCGGTGCTTTCGAACTGTTCGATAATTTCCAGTTCCGCACCCGGCTCAAGCAGCAGAATCATCCGGAAATTACTCAAATGAGCCACCTTTTCACTGGAAAATGCCCAGCGGATCAGGAGTGATCCTGCTTTTACATTTTCACCAACATGGATAACCAGCCCCTGGTCCAGGAATGCGGTATTGAGTGCTGCAAACGTGCTTTGGGTACCTTCAATATCAAGGCAAGTGAAGAGGCGCTGCAGTTTCTCCTCGAATGCCACTACAGCCTCCGCCAGAGGCAACAATGTGACTCCCGTTGCCGTATCCGGCAGATTCTCAGTCAGGACACCATTGCAGATGTCCACAATACCCCCACTCGCCCCGCAAACCGGCTCGGGGAAGTTCAATTCCTGCCATGCACAAGCCGCTGAGTGATCGACCGACGGCCTCAGTTTTTCCAACAATCGTACGGGAGTGTATTTCCAGGCTTCGGTTTTTCGGTTCGGAAGCCCGGCTGCGCCGAACTGCGCCACCGCACTTAACCGCAACTCCTGCATCCAGCCCGGGCCATGATGGTTTTGCACCGCGTGAAAATCATTGGTCCACTTTTCCACCAGAGGCATCATTTCTGAGGTTGCCATCGCTATGCCCTGTTCTTTACATCCAGGGCCTCGATACCGCCCTGCTCCAGCCAGGTGTAGCCCTCTTCCTCGAGTTTCAACGCCAGCCTGGCGTCTCCACTGGCCACAATTTTTCCATCCGACAGCACGTGTACAACATCAGGCACGATGTAATCCAGCAAACGCTGGTAATGGGTTATTACGATCATGGAACGATCTTCACCTCGGAGCCGGTTTACACCTTTGGCCACCAGCCTGAGCGCATCGATATCCAGCCCGGAATCGGTTTCATCAAGGATTGCCAGAGACGGCTCCAGTACTGCCATCTGGAAAATCTCATTGCGCTTCTTTTCACCGCCTGAAAAGCCCTCGTTTACCGCCCGGTGCATAAGGTCATCACTGATATGCAGGATCTGGAGCTTCTCGCGAACCAGTTTGAGGAACTGCATCGAATCGAGCTCGGGTTCACCACGATATTTGCGCTGTGCGTTAAGCGCGGCACGCAGGAAATAAACATTATTCACGCCCGGGATTTCAACCGGGTACTGGAACGCCAGGAACACCCCTTCACAGGCTCTGTCCTCCGGCTCCATTTCAAGAAGGTTCTTGCCCTTGTAAATCACTTCACCAGAGCTCACCTCGTAGCCATCCCGGCCTGCGACCACATTTCCCAACGTGCTTTTACCGGCACCGTTGGGGCCCATAATCGCATGGACTTCTCCTGCTGCGATCTGGAGGCTTAATCCCTTCAATATGGGCTTTCCGCCAACGCTCGCGTGTAAATTTCGTATTTCCAACATGTTATGAACCCATTCTAATTAAAACTTTTTTACCCAACAGCCCCTTCGAGGCTAACCTCCAGCAGAGCTTTCGCTTCCACCGCAAACTCCATCGGTAATTCACGAAATACCTGCTTGCAGAAGCCGTCCACGATCATTGACACCGCGTCTTCTTCGGAGATGCCCCGTTGCAGGCAGTAGAACAACTGATCTTCGCCAATCCTCGAGGTGGTGGCCTCGTGCTCGACCTTTGACGTGGGATTTCCAACCTCGATGTAGGGGAAGGTGTGAGCACCGCATCCCTTACCTATCAGCATCGAATCACATTGCGTGTAGTTGCGTGCGTTCCCGGCCTTCTTTGCAATTCGCACCAGGCCGCGGTAGGTATTCTGGCCCCGGCCTGCTGATATGCCCTTGGAGATGATTTTGCTGCGCGTATTCTGCCCGATGTGGATCATCTTGGTGCCGGTATCGGCCTGCTGATAATTATTTGTAAGTGCAACAGAGTAGAATTCACCCACGGACCGGTCACCACGCAGAACGCAAGAGGGATATTTCCAGGTAATGGCAGACCCGGTTTCCACCTGCGTCCAGGAAATCTTGGATCGGTCGCCGCGACAGTCTCCGCGCTTGGTCACGAAGTTGTAGATACCGCCGATACCGTTTTCGTCACCCGGGTACCAGTTCTGAACAGTTGAATACTTGATTTCGGCGTCCTCGAGCACGATCAATTCCACCACCGCCGCGTGCAGCTGATTTTCGTCGCGCATCGGTGCGGTGCAGCCTTCAAGGTAACTGACATGGCTGCTTTCCTCGGCAATAATCAACGTACGCTCGAACTGGCCGGTTTCAGCTGCATTGATTCGAAAATATGTACTGAGCTCCATCGGACAGCGAACGCCCCTGGGAATGAATACGAAACTGCCATCGGAAAAAACGGCGGAATTCAAAGCAGCAAAAAAATTATCGCGCTGCGGAACAACCGTTCCAAGGTATTTTCGCACCAGGTCGGGGTAGTCCTTCACGGCCTCTGAAAACGAGCAGAAAATGACCCCCACTTCTTTCAATTCTTTGCGAAATGTCGTACCTACGGATACCGAGTCAAACACCGCATCGACTGCAACTCCGGCAAGCCGGGCACGTTCATGCAATGGCACGCCCAGTTTGTCATAGGTCTCCAACAGTTTCGGATCAACTTCGTCCAGGCTTTGCGGCCGATCCTTATCGGATTTGGGTGCTGAAAAATAGTAAATTCCCTGGAAATCAATCGGATCAATTTTCAGATGCGCCCAGTCTGGCTGAGCCATTCCAAGCCAGTGGCGGTAGGCTTCAAGCCGCCACTCCAGTAGCCAATCAGGTTCACCCTTGCGAGCAGAAATCCAACGCACCACGTCTTCATTGAGACCGGGCGGAACGGTTTCAGACTCAATATCGGTGACAAATCCGTAACGATATTTTTGCTGAACGAAATGGTCGACCGAGGTCGGTTCCGGGGTACTGGGTTCGCTGCTCATGATAAATCTCTCTGGAATATGCCTAACCCGGGTTCAGGGTTGTAATATGTAAGGGATTGGATTTGCTGCCTGCGTGGCCCGACATCTCAGCCAGGCTGACGTCCCGCAACGCTTGCGCCACTGCCAGGCTGATCCGCTGCCAGTTACTGCGTAACTCGCAACTGTCCTCCTGGCTGCAAAGTCCTTGTTCCACGCTACATTCAGTCATTGCTATGGGGCCTTCAATAACTGCGATCACCTCTGCCACGCTGATATCGCTCGCGGTACGCCTGACCCGATAGCCACCGGCTACTCCCCGGTAAGATTCAAGCAGCCCACTTCCAGACAACAATTTCAGCACCTTGCTGGCGGTAGGTACCTCGACGTGGATCCGTTCTGCGAGTGTGTGTGCGCTCAGCATTTCACCGTCACGCGTCAACTCCACCATCAACAAGAGGGCGTAATCTGTCAGTTTCGAAATCCGTAGCATTCCCATATAGTACCATATGAGTACTATTTAGAAAAAAAGCAATCATTGGAGCCGAAGGCGACCAGCCGGTACCAGAGGTACCGCGCGCCCATTATATGCAGTCGAGCGCAGGCAATGGAGCAAGTGCGGTTTCGCCGAAGGCGAAGAAGCGCTTGTGGAATGCCGTGGCGCGTGCAGCCGCCTTCCGCCGCAGGCGGGAGCATATGTCCAGGGATGGACGGTAGTAGGGCAATGCAGGAGCAATTGCCGAGGGAAGCGAGACTCCTTATTTTACCGGCACGATGATACAAAGTAGTCCGGCAATCCGGCAGAATGGGAGGATGACGGACTTGGACCAACGACAACAGGCAGCCACTGACTGGGCGGCTGAAGTAATGAATCTGGACCGAGTCCGGCTGGTTCCTGTTTCCGGCGACGCCAGCTTTCGGCGATACTTCCGCTTTCAGTCAGGTGGCAGGTCCATCATCCTGATGGATGCTCCACCAGATAAAGAGGATTCAGCGCCGTTCATAGATATTGCAGGCCGTCTGCGTTCTGCTGGACTGAATGCCCCGAAGATTCTCCGCTTTGAGCTGGAACAGGGATTCGGCCTGCTGGAAGATTTCGGCGACACGCTGTACCAGGAGTTGATCTGCGAGGACTCTGTGAACAGCATTTTCGGCGAGTTGTTTGAGCTGCTCGGCGGCATGGCCAGCCGCGTGGATTCGACCGGGCTACCCCGGTACAGCGAGGCTGCCCTGCAAAAGGAACTGGACCTGTTCAAAACCTGGTATCTGGAACGGCACAGAAAAAGGCCTTTAAGGGATTGCGAGGTAGCCGTTTGGGAAAATATCTGCCGCTTGCTGATCGACTCGGCCCTGGAACAACCGCAGGTCTTCGTTCACAAGGACTTCCATTCTTGTAACCTGCTGCAGACCACCGGTGGCCCGGGGATCATCGATTTTCAGGACGGTATGCGGGGACCGGTCAGTTACGACTTCGTTTCGCTGATTTGGGACCGCTATATCGCCTGGTCTCGCGAAAGGCTCGATGGATGGATGCTGGATGTACATGGGATATTGCCAGTGGACTGCGATGCCGCCGCCTGGGTACGTTGCTGTGATTTGATGGGGCTACAGCGTAACCTGAAAATCGTGGGAATTTTTGCCCGTTTAAAGCACCGCGACGGCAAGGATGGCTACGTGGAAATGATTCCCCGATTTTACCAGTACCTGCTGGATGTGCTACCCCGTTACGCCGAATTCAGTGAATTCCAACAAATACTGGAGCAAAGCGAATGCGCGCCATGATACTCGCCGCCGGTCGCGGAGAGCGCCTGCGCCCCTTGACCGATGAACTACCCAAACCGCTGTTGGAAATCAACGGTAAACCACTGATCGAATTTCACCTGGAGGCGCTCGCGGAGGCCGGCTTTCGGGAAATCGTAATCAACCTGGGACACCTGGGCGACTCTCTGCCGCCTGCGCTGGGTAACGGTAGCCGCTGGGGGCTCAACATCCACTGGTCGGACGAGCAACCCGAGGCCCTGGAAACGGGTGGCGGCATCTTCAAGGCTTTACCACAACTGGGGTCGGCGCCATTCCTGGTCATCAACGGCGACGTATGGACAGACTTCCCTTTCGCCCGCCTCCGGGCGGTCAAATGTGACTGGGCACACCTGGTAATGGTGCCCAACCCGGCACACAATCCGGCAGGAGACTTCGCCTTGACAGGTGCGCGTATGAGTACGCAGGGCGAGCGAAAACTGACCTTCAGCGGAATCGGCGTCTACAATCCGCGCCTGTTCGATGATTGCCAACCCGGAAAATTCTCTGTCGTACCTTTGTTGCGTTCAGCGATGGACAAACAGCTGGTGACCGGAGAGGAGTTTCCGGGTGAATGGAGCGATATCGGCACCCTAAAACGCCTCAATTCCATCAGGAAATTACTCCAGGCCGACAAGTAAAAGGAGTCTCGCTTCCCTCGGCAATTGCTCCTGCATTGCCCTACTACCGTCCATCCCTGGACATATGCTCCCGCCTGCGGCGGAAGGCGGCTGCGCTCGACTGCATAAAATGGGCGCTCGGTACCTCTGGTACCAGGCCAGGAACAGTCGAATGGCGGTTTGCTCGTAGAGCAAGAAGCCTTGAGACAGTGACGGCAGGCCGTGGGTCGCCTTCGGCTCCAATTTCTCAAGAATTATGACCACAAGCCGGCTTTGAGGTATTTTGTTGCTTGTCATTAGTGTTGTACTGTGGTATAACACCTTTACACATAAACAACCTCGGAAAATGATATGAGCTATATGCGCCTGACCGCCCTTGCCCTCGCTACTTTAATGGCGCTTGGAGCCTGCGGTAAAAATAGCGACGAGTCGCCCACAGCTGCCCACAACGCAGCATCGAACAAACTCCTTTTGCACGTACCCGCAGACACACCCTATTTGTTCGCAAACCTGGAGCCAGTGCCAGAAGATGTCATCGATACCTACCTGACACGCTTGCAGCCGCTGCTCGACTCGATGCAGGCACAATTGAGTAGTGCCCGGACCGATTTTGAAGCCTCGGACGGCGAATACCCGAGCGCCCCCCCTACCCGGCTTGCACATGCTCTTCTGGTCGAATTGGATGGAAAACTGAGTCGTTCAGGACTCGAGAGCCTGGGATTTGACCTGCGTTCAGAAAAAGTCATATATGGCCTCGGCGCTTTTCCCGTGATCCGCCTGGGTCTGTCGAATTCAGCGGTTCTTCGCTCCACCATTTTGCGCGTGATGAAACATGCGGACATCACTGCAACTGAACAGGAATTTCAAGGCGTTTCATTTTGGCGCATTAGCGATGGGAACACCGCGGAAACACCCGCCGGACTTTATATTTCAATACTCCAGGACCACCTTGCAATTGGTCTTTTTCCACCAATGGCCGAAACGGAATTGTTACCGGTCTTTCTCGGCCTGGAAATGCCCGCTGACAGCGATGCCCAGACCCGATTGGCACACCTCAACAAAACCCATGACTACACTCCTTACGGTTCCGGCATCCTGGATGTCCGTCGACTCGCAGATCAGTTTATCCGCCCTGACACCTTAACCTCCAGGATGACGGCAGCAACCGGGGTGTTTGACCCCGCTACGCTCTCACAGGAATGTGTTACGGAAATTCACGAAATTATCGACAACGCGCCGCGCATGACCATGGGCGTGCAGGAACTGACCTCGTCAGCAATCGCTTTCCAGTACCGTCTGGAAACCCCGAAAACCCTGGCCAGTCAGTTGATGGGGCTGGTTTCGAAGATTCCGGTGGCCAATGAACTCTCCGACCGCATCCTCGAATTCTCATTTGGTATGCGCTTCGGACCGGTGCGGGAATTTCTGCGTGAAAAGGTATCTGCCATCGTGGAGGACCCATTCCAGTGCGAGCACCTTCAGGACCTTAACGACAGCGCGGTACAGACCCTTGCCAAACTGAATGAAGCGGTGCCCCCCTTCATCAACAATTTCCTCGGAGTCCGTGCCAGCCTGAGTGAAATCATGATGAATCAGGACTCGATCCCTGAAAACGCAAGAGGACATCTCGCCATTCACGTTGAAAAGCCGGAAATGTTCGTCGGTATGGCACAGATGTTCCTGCCTGATCTTTCGGCCCTGGCCATTACCCCGGGCAAACCACCAGTCAGGCTGCCCGAGTCCCTGGTCCCGAGGCCGGGAATGGTGGCTTACGCTGCGATGTCATCAGACGCAATCGGCCTCGCAGTAGGTGAGGGTGAGGAAGATGGCTTGCCGGATTTCCTCAATCGCGATGCAAACCCCCAAGGCACTTTCCTTTCTGCCAGTTACGACATGGCTGCCTATTTCGACTACAGTGGCAAATTCAGAGATCTTCACCAGGGCCATGGTGATGACCATGGTGATCAGAACAGCATGCATGCCGAGTCGGCGACGGAATTTCACCATGCCGCGGCAACCGCATTCAGGGATATGGCGGATCGGAGTTACTCGACCTTGCGGTTCACTCCGCAAGGCTTTGTCGCTGAAAACAGGATGACCTTCAAGTAGTGCGCACGCGGCGCTATGAATAACGGAAATGCTTGATCATTTCGCCTTTCTGGCCGAGTTCCGTCATCGCCTCAATACCGATCTGCAAGTGTAACTGCACCCATTGGGCCGTTACCTTGCGATCGGATTCCTCGGTTTTGACGCCATCAGGCGTGACGGGTACATCGGACACCAGTAACAATGCACCGCGCGATATATCGTTGGCATGCCCAACGATAAACAGGGTCGCGGTTTCCATGTCGATACCGATGCATGTCATGTCGTTTAATTTGCGATGAAAAGCATCGTCATGTTCCCAGACTCTCCGGTTCGTTGTATAGATTACCCCGGTCCGGTAATCCAGGTCGTGCTGAAGAATCTTTTCTGACACAAACTTATGAAGTTTGAAGGAAGGCAGTGCAGGAACCGCCCGCGGGAAATAATCATCACTGGTTCCCTCCCCGCGGATCGCTGCGATCGGCAGTATGAAATGTCCGATCTCACTGGATTTTTTCAGCCCGCCGCACTTGCCCAGGAAAAGAACCCCCTTGGGCTGAATGGAACTGAGAAGATCCATAATCGTCGCTGCATTACTTGATCCCATGCCGAAATTGATAATGGTCAGGCCGCCATTATTGGTAGCCGCAGGCATAATGCGGTCTTCACCATAGATGTCACATTCGAACTGTTCAGCGAAGCTTTGCACGTAGTTATTGAAATTCGTCAACAGAATGTATTCACCAAATTGACTTAGCGGCATGCCGGTATAACGAGGCAACCAATTTTTCGTAATTTCCAGTTTCTTCAGCATCTGGCTCTCCTGGCTCAAGTCTTCAGAATTTCTCTTGCTAGAGGTACGGTTATTTTCCGCTTGCCTGCAAACGCCGCGTCCTTCAGCCGCTCCAGCGCAAGGAGCAAGGAAGACATGTCGCGCTTGCCATATTTAAGCAGATAGATTTGAACGTCCCGGGGAAGGTCTATCCGCAGCGTAAGGGCACGCTGCTGCAGGATCTCCAGCTTTCCGTCATCATCGGGGAGGCGGAGACTCTGACGCACTCCCCAGGCCAGTCGCGACGCGAGATCCGGCAAGCAAAACTCAAGTGATGCGAGTGGCCGGTTGCTGCTGACGAGAAGCCGTCCACGGGCAGCGCGTACTTCGTTGAAGCAGCCGAATAGTGCGCTCTCCCAGACCGGGTTTCCGGCGACACTGTCCAGGTCGTCCACGCAAACGAGATCGAGGACCCGCAGCCCTTCAAGGCTTGCGGCGGCCTCCTCCGGCATACGTTTTGGTGCGATGTAGAACGCAGCGAGGCCGTTCTCCCTTGCTTCATGGCAAAGCGCATTGAGCAAGTGGGATTTGCCGGAACCATCCGGGCCTGACAGAAACAGGCTGCCACCCGGTTCACTTAGCAGTTGTCTGACTGCGGAGAGTGCATTTAAATTGGGGCCGGCGATAAAATCGTCGAAACGGTCCGGGCGCCTGGGCTCCAGTTGCAGCGGAATTTGCGGTGAAAACAACATTCAGCTGTCTCCTCCTTTCCCGTTTTCATTGAGATAAAGGTTACTTTCTCTGTACCTCTGATGCATGTAGGCGACAAGCACGTTCAGGGCCGAGGCGACCGGTAGTGCCAGTAAAATACCGAGAAAACCGAAAAGTTGGCCCCCTGCCAGTACAGCAAAAATCACGGCGACGGGATGCAGGCCGACCCGATCACCTACAAGTTTGGGCGTCAGTACCATGCTTTCGATTGATTGCCCCACTCCGAATACAACGAGCACCAGCGTCGGATGCAGCAAATCCTGGAACTGAAATACTGCAGCGATAAGCGCTGCGACTATTCCAACAAATGTTCCCAGATAAGGAACGATACTCAGCAAGCCGGCACATATCCCGATGATCAGGGCGAGGTCCAGGCCGATGGCCCACAGACCAACGAAGTAGATCAAGCCCAGCGCAACCATCACCATCAACTGGCCCCGGATAAATGCACCCAGAACATCTTCAATTTTCCGGCTCAGGGAGCTGACCACAGGCTCTGCGTTCCTGGGTATCAGTGTACGAATGCCTTCCACCATCTTGTCCCAGTCCCGTAACAGGTAAAACGTAACCACCGGAACCAGCACCAGGTTTATTATCCAGCTAAGTACAGCCTGACCACCACGCGAGACACTACCCAATACGCCCAGCAGCGCCGAACTGACTTCCTTCCAATAGGATTTCAATGTTGCGCTGAGGGTTTCGGCATCCAGATCCAAGACCGACAGGCCCAGCTTGGCCTGTACCCAGGGTAGTGCCGTCCCGACTACCCAATCGAACCCCTCGGGCGCGTTTTCAACAATGCGCTCAACCTGCTCTCGCAACAACGGCAGGAAGATCAGTAACAGCAGGAAAAGACCCGCTGAAATGAGCAGGAATACGAGAATCACAGCGAAAGTACGGCTGATATGCCATTTTAAAAACTTCAGCCGTTCCAGTCTGTCAACCAGCGGGTCTCCGAGAAAAGCCAGGCCGGCCGATATCACGAACGGTGTGATGACTGGGGCAAGCAGGTAGAAAAGCCAGCCGATGCCGGCGATCAACGCGAGGATGGACCAGTTTCTGGATTCGTTCATGGTTCAGGCCACTCAGTGCTGCAGAAAATACTTGTGCTCGGCTTCATCAAATCCCAGGAACTGTCCGCCAAGCATGACAGCCTCAAGGTATTGGGGAAGCGCATTCAATTGAAGCCTGAACGTCGCGCTCCCGCGCCTGGCGGAGGCAACGGAGACATGTTTCACCACGCTGAGTTGCTGCAGGTAGCCCAGACAACGCCCGTAATCATCTGCATCTGCGAGACCAGCTATCGTCAGCTCATACATCCAGCTACCCAGATCAGCGGCTGCAATGGTATTGGCGGCAGCGATCAAATCGATCGCCTGCTGCATACTCTCTGTCAGCACTGCCTGTAATTCAATGTCCTGTAGCCGCCAGGTCCAGTTTTGACTGTGATAAGTCAGGTTGCTTCGCACACTCCATTGCGGCCCTTCCCGCCGCACAGCTGCAATCATTGCGCCGCTCCCCTGTCCGCTGTCGAGGTCTTCGGTGTACCCACCCCAAAGTAGCTGTGCATCAATTGCGTAATTCCCTTCTTCGTCCGCTGCAGGCCAGTTGACTAGCAGACCACGCCAGCCAGCCACGTCAGCCATGGCTCCCCGTGTATATTCATATTCCACCGGCATGATCCGCCGGTCGAGCCCGTTATCGACCACGACCCAGACATCGATTGGATCGCGCTCAAGTTGCCACAGAGGCAGTTGCAGTGTTCGGGCCAGCTCATCGATGCTGTTTTTGGAAAACTTCGCAACGAGCCGTAGTTCGTCGCCACTACTGCCATCAGCGAAAATTGTGGCGACATTCCGGTAGTGAAAAGAAACGAGTATGGATGAAGCGTTTCCCAGGGCCGACTCCACCAGCGGGTAGTCCTCAAAAGACCTGAGGCCGCTTAGCTTCTTGAGCACGTTTTCCAATGCCAGGCGTAAGCCGGACCGGCGCGGCGCAGCGTCCTTGTTCTCAACCACGGCTTCACCCGTGTAGATGTCGATTGTCGCCGCCTGTATGCCCGTTAATGGAAACCACATCAGCAGTGAAATCAGTAATAGTATTCTCATGATGTACCGGGTGCAGGATCAATAAATAAGATACCATATGGCTCTTGTCAGCCGTACCGAAACAGGACATATCGGAACCATTCTTGAATAACACGATAAAAGCCAGGGAAAGCCTCTCATATAGCGACGCAGGCGTCGACATCGATGCCGGAAACGAGTTGGTTGAACGAATTAAGCCCGCCGTCAATAGCACCTTGCGTCCCGAAGTACTTACCGGGCTCGGCGGATTCGGCGCTCTGTTCAAAATGGATCTGGAACGGTGGCGCGAACCGCTGCTCGTATCGGGGACTGACGGAGTCGGCACCAAGTTGATGCTCGCACGTCAACTGGGCCGGCACGACACCATCGGAATCGACCTGGTTGCGATGTGTGTCAACGATATCCTGACTTGCGGCGCTGAGCCGCTTTTCTTCCTGGACTACTTTGCAACTGGCAAACTGCATCTGGACGAAGCACAAGCCGTGGTTGAAGGGATAGCAGCAGGCTGCCGCCTGGCCGGTTGTGCCCTGATCGGTGGCGAAACGGCAGAAATGCCAGGCATGTATGGTGCAGGAGAATACGACCTTGCCGGGTTTTCAGTCGGAGCAGTGGAGCATTCACAGCTGCTGGACGGCAGCAGAATCAGAGCCGGCCACCACATCCTGGGGTTAGCATCGAGTGGACCGCATTCGAACGGGTATTCTTTGATCCGCAAAGTAATCGAACGATCAGGTGCCGACCTGGAGTCTACCCTCACAACGCCGTCAGGTGAATCCGTAGAATTAGGCTCAGCTTTGCTGGCCCCAACCCAAATATATGTCAAACCTGTCCTGAGCATGCTCCGGAGCGGGAAGATCGACGGGATTGCTCACATCACTGGCGGTGGACTGACCGAAAACATCATCCGAATCCTGCCGGCAGGACTGGGGATCGAGATCAATACCAGCGGCTGGAGGCGGCCCGAAGTTTTCTGCTGGCTGCAGGAAAATGGCGCCATTGAGGAAACCGAAATGCTGCGCACCTTTAACTGCGGAATTGGCATGGTTTTGATCGTGCCCGGTACTGAAACCGGAGCACTGTCAAAACAGGCTGAACAGCTGGGCATCGAATGTTTCGAAATAGGAATGGTTACTGTAGCCGGCGCTGACTCGCCGGTCCGATATATTTCATGACCCGCCCGCTGAAAACGACTGTTCTGATCTCGGGTACCGGCAGCAACCTGCAAGCACTGATCGATGCCCGACAGTCAGGCAGGCTGAACATCGACATCAACCATGTCATCAGCAACGTCGCGACTGCCCAGGGACTGGCGCGGGCAGAAAACGCCGGTATCACTACCAGTATCCTGGAACACGGGGCTTTCTCCAGCCGTGACGATTTCGACCGCGCGCTTACCCTGCTGATAGCCTCCGCAGATCCGGACCTGATCGTCCTGGCCGGATTCATGCGCATCATCGGGACACAGACCCTGAAACTCTTCCAGGGAAGAATGATCAACTTGCACCCGTCACTTTTACCACTTTACGGTGGTACCGATACTTACCGCCGAGCCATTGATGCAGGCGACCGGGAGCATGGAGCCAGCATCCACTTCGTCACCGAAGAGCTCGACGGAGGCCCGGTTATTTCACAGGTCGTGATTCCTGTACTGGCAGACGATGACCCGGACAGTCTGGCAGCGAGGCTTTCGCCGATGGAGCACCGCCTGGTGGTTGCAACCATCGAATTCTTCGCCCGGAATTTGGTCGAATGCAGCGACGGATCCATCGTGGTCGATGGAGAAAATCTAACCAAACCCCTGCTGTTGCAAGCCAGTGAATCTCTCAGTGTTTAGGGAATACAACGTGATACGAAAACTGATCTCTTTATTGTTTTTAGCGACTGTCAACCTGGCGGCCTGTTCAGTCAATCCAGTCACGGGCGAACGAAATTTTCAAATTTACGGTTCAGAATGGGAACAACAGGTCGGCGCGCAAATGTATGCTCCCATGAAGCAATCCCAGGGCGGGGAATTCATCCTGGACCCGGAACTGACACAGTACGTCGAAGAGGTTGGAAATCGCCTCGCGGGCCAGGCCCGCAGAAAAGACGAGCTGGATTTCGAATTCAGCATTTTGAATGACTCCACTCCCAATGCCTGGGCACTGCCCGGGGGTAAGATCGTGATCAATCGGGGCTTGCTGATAAACCTGGATTCAGAAGCGGAACTTGCTGCGGTACTGGGGCACGAAATTGTTCATTCGGACGCCGCGCACGGAGCACGTGCGCAATCCAAGGGCGTGCTGACGCAAGCGGGGGCAGTCGTCAGCATGGTGATTCTTGGCAGTACCATTGATTCCCAGGCAGCGCGGGAAGTTGCGATGATGGTGCCAGCGCTGGGGTCGCAGCTGTTGACTCAGAAATACGGCAGGGATGCGGAACGGGAGTCCGATGAGTACGGTATGCTTTACATGTCCGAATCCGGCTACGACCCGCAAGGGGCCGTCGAACTTCAGGAAAAGTTTGTCAAACTCTCTGAAAGGCGGGACCCGGACTGGGTCAGCGGGCTTTTTGCCTCGCACCCACCCTCGATGGAGCGTGTAAACAATAACCGGCAAACAGCAAAGACCCTCCCTCGTGGCGGCGATATTGGAAGCGAGCGCTACCGGCAAAAGACCGCCTACCTGAAACGCGTCCAGCCCGCATACAACGCCTATGACGAAGCAAAAAAGGCGGTTACGGACGGCAAGATGGAACTGGCCCAGGAAAAATTGAACAACGCGTTTTCTATCGAGCCCCGCGAGTCTCTTTTTCACGATTTGCAGGGTGATATCCACGCACTGAATAAAAATACCGAACTCGCATTGACATCGTACCGAAAAGCCGTGGGCGCCAACCCGGGGTTTTTCTATGGCTACCTGCGCTCGGGGCAGATGCAATACAAACTCGATGAACCGAAAATGGCGCGCTCAAATCTCAATAAGAGCCTGGAATTGATGCCCACTGCCGAGGCGCACTACCTGCTCGGCATGCTGGATAAAGAGCAGGGCAACACGAGTAGCGCGGTGGAACATTTCGAGCTCGCTGCCCAGTCAAAATCTGAATCGAGCCAGCAGGCAACACGGGAACTGGTGTTGTTGGACCTGGCGTATAACCCGTCAAAATATATAGGTTCGCGTGTTGCTCTGGACCAGGAAAACCAGGTTTGGGTCCAGTTCGGCAACCTCACCCAGGTCCCAATGAAAAACATCGAATTCAGCTATGCCTGGCTGGACGAGCAGGGCCAGACACAGGAAGGCAGGAAGACCTACCCCGGGCCGCTCGACGGCGGCAAACAGGACCAATTCAAGCTGGGGCTCAAGTTAGCCGGCGCCACCGATCTCGACCGACGCGTGCGCGTCGTGGTAACAGGTGCCACTGTGGCTCAATAAGCCCGCCTGAGGAGTCCCGCTGCCCTCGGCAATTGCTCCTGCATTGCCCTACTACCGTCCATCCCCGGACATATGCTCCCACGCGCCACGGCATTCCGTGAGGGCTTCTTCGCCTGCGGCGAAACCGCCCTCACTGCATTGCCAGCGCTTGCGGCGGAAGGCGGCTGGCTGGCGGACTCTAAGCTGGTGCCGCACCAATTCGTTTGATGCGAGCGCCCAGAGCACTGAGTTTTTCCTCGATGATTTCGTATCCCCGATCGATGTGATAGACACGGTCGACTGTCGTGACCCCCTCCGCGACAAGACCGGCCAGAACCAGGCTGGCTGATGCCCGCAGGTCAGTGGCCATGATCGGCGCCCCATTTAAGCCGGATACTCCGCTAATTATTGCCGTATTACCTTTCAAGCGTATGTTTGCTCCGAGGCGCTTAAGTTCCTGCACGTGCATGAACCTATTTTCAAAAATGGTTTCAGTGATGACACCGGTGCCTTCGGCAATGCAGTTTAATGCGGTGAACTGAGCCTGCATGTCGGTTGGGAAGCCAGGGTACGGAGCCGTTGTGATATCGACAGAACGTGGTCTGCGACCTTGCATGTCCAACTCAATCCAATCATCTCCAAGGCTGATATCTGCACCGGTCTCAGCCAACTTGTCGAGTACCGCGTCGAGGTGGGCAGGACAGGCATGGGTGCAACGGACCCGCCCTCCGGTCATTGCTCCGCCAACCAGGTAAGTTCCGGTTTCAATGCGGTCGGGAAGAACGCAATACTCGCATCCATGGAGACTCTCTACGCCTTCGACTTTAATCGTGTTGCTGCCGGCGCCTTCAATCTGCGCCCCCATGGAAATGAGGAAATCGGCCAGGTCTACTACCTCAGGTTCCTGTGCTGCATTTTCGATAACTGTCGTGCCGCGCGCAAGCGTGGCTGCCATGAGAATATTCTCTGTGCCGGTCACTGTCACCACATCCATCATGATCCTGGCCCCCTTGAGGCGGTCTGCACGGGCCTCGATATTGCCGTTTACAACTTCGACCTGTGCACCAAGCATGCGCAAACCATGTAGGTGCAAATCCACCGGCCGCGAGCCAATAGCGCATCCTCCGGGTAGTGAAACGCGGGCGCGCCCATACTTGGCAATCAACGGGCCAAGCACCAGGATGGAAGCCCTCATGGTTTTAACGAGGTCATAAGATGCCTCGAAATGTTTCATGCTGCCCGGATCGATTTCGATCTGCATGCCGTCACCGATGCTCAGTTCGGCTCCCATGCGCCCGAGCAATTCCATGGTAGTAGTAACGTCCTGCAGGTGAGGCACGTTGCTTACCCGCGAGGGTTCATCACCTAGCAAGCTGGCCACCAGAATCGGCAGCACCGCGTTTTTGGCCCCGGATATCCGAACCTCACCCTGCAAGGGAATGCCGCCATTTATCTGGATTCGGGTCACTTCAGCTGCCCTCATCCGGTGTTTCGGTACGCAAACCAAGCGCATGAATTTCATTTCCCATGAGTCTACCCAGAGTCGCATACACCAGGCGGTGGCGCTGCAGTGTCGATTTTCCTGAAAATGACGGACTGATAACGTGTGCCTCGAAATGCACGCCATCATCACCCGTTATACTCACTTTCGCATCGGGCAATCCTGCCCGAATCATTTGCTCTATGCTGGTTGTATCCATAGACTATGCTTCCTCATCTCCTGATATCTTCGGTTGTGCCGCTGCGGACGCCCGACATCATAATGGAACCAGAACTCATACTAAAAGAAATTTGGGTAACATGCTGACTTCCATCGCCCAGTTGGCCGGTGGATTTATTCTACTTGTATGGGGTGCAGACCGCCTGGTCGCTGGTGCCTCAGCTCTGGCGCGAAACCTTGGAGTATCGCCACTCATCATCGGCCTGACCATCGTGGCTTTCGGAACTTCGGCCCCGGAACTGGTTGTCTCGGGTGTAGCGGCCTATCAGGGCAATCCAGGCTTGGCCGTTGGTAACGCCATTGGTTCCAATATCGCCAATATCGGTTTGATCCTGGGCCTCACCGCTATTGTCTACCCTCTGAGGGTTGAGTCAGAAACGCTCAAACGTGAATATCCGCTGCTCATGCTGATCCTGATTTCCGGCCTCATCATGGCGGCGGATCTGGTCTATGATCGTACCGAAGGCTGGCTCCTGTTGACCGGTCTTGTAGCCCTCATCCTCTGGATGATCCGCTACGGATTGAGGCGCGGAACCGGTGACCCCCTCGCGGAAGAATTCGCCGCAGAAATACCGAGCAATATGCCAACCCGAATCGCTGTCCTGTGGCTCATAGTCGGAATAATCGTTTTGCCGATCAGTTCAAAGTTTCTGGTAGACGGGGCTATTTTCATTGCACGCAACCTGGAGGTTTCAGATACAGTAATCGGCTTGACCATCTTGGCATTCGGCACCAGCTTGCCGGAACTCGCAGCCGCATTGACCAGCGCACTTCGCGAAGAGGATGATCTCGCCATCGGGAATATAATCGGCTCCAACATGTTCAACATACTGGGAGTGCTTGGAATAGCTGCTGTTATCAATCCGATCGACGTCGACATTCTAATGCTAAAACAGGATTTTCCGGTCATGTTCCTGTTTACAGTACTGTTGTTTTTTATGGCTTATGGGATACAGGGGCCCGGCAAGATCAGCAGAAAATCGGGTGTTCTGTTGCTTTCCCTGTTCGCCGCCTACCAGGTGTTGGTCTGGGTTACCGCGGGCCGGGTAGTGCCGGAAGTTTCAGGTTGAGCAGAATTTGCTGTTTTGCGACACGTTGACAGGGGTAGACTAATCGTATGAATAAAGATGCCATTCAAGCCCTGCTCAGACCAGGAGTTGTGTGAATGTCAGTAATCGACCTCTCCGGAACAGACAAGATGTTGGTCGATCGCGCCACCCGAATCAGGATGCTGGTTCTCGACGTGGATGGCGTTTTAACCGATGGGCGCTTGTATTTCGACAACCGGGGAAACGAAATGAAGGCTTTCTACACCCGTGACGGGCTGGGAATGCGCGCGCTGCAAAGCCATGGCATCATCCTGGCGCTGATCACCGGACGGCAATCAGAAATCGTGACCCACCGGGCGGCCCAGCTTGGCGTCGAGCTGGTCTACCAGGGGCGCAATGACAAACTGAACGCTTTCAACGAACTGCTTTCCGAAACAGGTGTGGATGAACAACAAATCTGTTATGCAGGCGATGACTGGATCGATATTCCGGTACTCGACCGTGTCGGGCTTGCAGTCACTGTGGCTGACGCCGACGCCGTAGTTAAAAGCCGGGTTCACTGGGTTACATCCCGGTCAGGTGGGTATGGAGCAGTACGCGAAATCTGCGATCTCATCCTGGCCGCCCGTGGGCTGGACCAACAGGTGCTCGACGGAATTCTGAAGCAGTGATTCAGCGAAGAACGCGACAGGGTATTATCCTGTTGGCTCTGCTGACTGCCCTGACCTGGATACTGTCCACGAGACAGGAAGAAGTCACAGCACAACCACTCAGCAACCTCGATATGCGCCTGAATTACGCACTGTATGATTTTGATGGCCGATTGCTGAACGATAAGGGTGCAGTTAACTTTGAACTCCAGGCACCCGTTCTGCGTAGCAACGCCCAAAGCGGAGTGGGTACGGTTGAGAGCCCCGAAATACGAATTCAGCAGGAGGATGATCGGTGGTACATTACCGCAGAGTCTGCAATCATCACTGCCAACCGCGAGCATGTGTCGCTGATGGGAGATGTATACCTGGCGAGACGCAATGAACTCACCGGGCAATTACTGGAAATTACGACAAAGGATGTCATGTTGAATATAACAACCAGGACCGCGAGTGGTGATTCCAAAGTCAGTATCACCCAGGACAATGACAGACTGGATGCCATCGGTATGAGGCTCGATATGATTTCCAACAGTTTTGAACTACACAATGACGTACGGGCGCACTATGAAACTCAATAGCCGGATTTTGTTGATGGCGGGCACTCTCCTGCTAACGATGCCAGGTTCCCTGCTTGCGCTCGAGACGGACCGCCAGCAGCCGCTGGAAGTCAATGCTGATGCAACAGAAGGGACGCTGGGTGACGGCATTGCAACGCTTACGGGAAATGTGGAGATCCGTCAGGGCAGCTTGCTGATTCGATCAGATATTGCAGAAGTGGAAAAAGTGGATGGACGTGTGCGCAAATTCGAACTTCATGGCAATCCGGTGCACCTTCAGCAAGAAATCGAAGAAGAAGGACTGGTCACCGCGGAAGCTAAAAGTATTGAGTACATCGTGGCGACCGGTATCGTGACATTAACCGGCGCGGCCGATGTGATACATCCTCAGTATCACATCAGCGGTGAAGTGCTTGAATACGACATGAATACGCAGCATTTTAAGGGCAGCGGAGGGGACAATAACGGCCGCATCCGAATTCAACTGGCTCCTGAAGTCATACAGGGCGACTCTGCGGAAATTGATGCGGACGAAGCGGATGATCCCGGCGCTTCAGCAGAGACTGGCGAGACAGGATAAATTCGTGCTCAAGGCTATCAATCTGCATAAGTCGTTCAGCAAACGGGAAGTGGTCAGAGGCGTGACCATTCAGGTAGAACCGGGCAAGGTTGTCGGACTGTTAGGGCCCAACGGAGCCGGAAAAACGACCTGCTTTTACATGATCGTCGGGCTGGTACCAGTTGGCAAGGGCCAGATCCTGGTCGATGATGTTGATGTGACTCACCAACCCGTCAACGTCCGTTCCGGACTCGGCGTTGGCTACCTCCCGCAGGACGCGTCGATCTTCCGTAAACTCTCTGTCGCAGACAACATTATGGCCATACTGGAAATCCGCCAGGATTTGAACCCGTCAACCAGGAAGGAGCAACAGCAGAAACTGCTTGAGGATCTCGGAATTGCCCATATCGCCGATCAAAAAGGCTTCAGCCTCTCCGGGGGTGAACGTCGCCGCGCCGAAATTGCACGAGCGCTTGCGGCGGGCCCCCGTTTCATCCTGCTGGATGAGCCTTTTGCGGGTGTGGACCCCATTTCAGTGATCGAAATACAGAAAATCGTGGCGCATCTTACCGACCTGGATATCGGTGTGCTGATCACGGATCACAATGTGCGGGAAACGCTCGGAATTTGTGATCATGCCTATATTCTCAATGAGGGTCAGGTTCTGGCTGAGGGTAATCCGGAGACCATCATTAGCAATGACGAAGTAAGACAAGTATATCTCGGCAAAGATTTCAGCCTCTGATAACAGTATGGCCGAACCGTCACTTCAACTCAGGCTCACTCAGAAACTGGCACTGTCGCCACAGTTGCAGCAAGCCATAAAATTGCTGCAGCTGAACCGGATCGAGCTTCGCGAATACATCCAGGATGCTCTCGACTCCAATCCCATCCTGGAGCGTAGCGAGGACGAAACAAGCGAGGAAAACAGCGAGCCCGAACAAACTGAATCGAGCACGCCAGCTGAGCAAACCCAGAGCGGTGAACAACAGGACTGGGAGACCGAAAGGCTGGGCAATGAACAATGGCTGGAGAGCAGTCCTTTCGACAGCTATTCGGGTGAAGCGCAAATTCCCGATACCAGCAGCGATTCTCTGCGCGATCATTTACTTTGGCAAATAAACCTTTCCCATTTCAGTGACGTAGATTCAGCGATCGCGCAAGCCATCGTCTACGGCCTGGATGAAGACGGTTACCTTCATGACAGCATTGGAGACGTGCGCACAAGCCTGACGCCGGAACTGTTGGTTGAAGAAGACGAAATACTGGCAGTTCTTCACCGCGTGCAACGCCTGGAACCTGTAGGTGTGGCGACCCGGAATGCAGCAGAATGTATCCGGGTACAACTTTCCGCGCTACCTTCAGATACCAAAGAACGCGACCTTGCCCTTCGAATCTCCAAAGATTATATGGATCAGTTAGCCAGGCACGATATCGAAGAACTTAAAAAGCGCACGGGTGCGGGAAGCGAAGCCATGACCGAAGCGCTGGATCTAATCCAGTCCCTGGAGCCACGGCCAGGCGCCCGCTACGACAATCGCCGTGACGAATACCTGGTGCCTGATGTTTATGTCACCCGGATCGACGACGAATGGCGCGTAACGCTTAACCCCGAAAACGAACCGGGCTTGAAGCTCAATAACTATTACATTCAGCTGTTGCGTAAATCCGGCGGCAAGGATGCCAACTACCTGCGAGGACGCCTGCAGGAGGCGCGCTGGCTGATGTCCAGCCTGGAGTTGCGAAACCAGACCCTGATCAAAGTTTCACAGAGCATTGTTGAATTCCAGCAAGGCTTCCTGGAACAGGGGGAAATGGCCATGAAGCCCCTGGTTCTCAAAGAAATTTCCGAGGCGATTGGTGTTCACGAATCAACTGTGTCCCGCGCCACCACCCGGAAATACATGTTGACCCCCCGCGGGCTGTTCGAACTCAAATACTTCTTTTCCAGCCACGTGCGGACAGACCGCGGCGGCACAATCAGCGCGACTGCGGTGAAAGCCAGACTGCAAATGCTATTGGAAAAGGAACCGACTTCCAGTCCTTTGAGCGACCAGGATCTGTCCGAATTGTTGCGGCAGACAGGCATAGTGGTGGCCAGGAGGACCGTCGCCAAATATCGCGAGTCGCTGGGAATCGGATCATCCACTGAACGCAGGCGGCTTTACTGGCGCAATTCGGTTGATTCGTAAATGTGGTTTTTACAACACGCATCGCCGCATGCACTAGGCAACTTTTGAATTCAGGTATAAGATTAGAATATGGATTGCGTAATCCTTCTCGTTCGCAACACACGGATGATCACGGTCTCAAGGGACGGAACAGCCAAAAACATCCACCGCGTTAACCAGACCAAAACCGGGCTGCCGGTATCTTGCCAGCCGGGTTGCTGGTCATAAATTGGAGACAGATATGCAGATTAACATTACCGGACATCACATCGAGGTCACGTCAGCATTGAGAGCTTACGTCACCGAAAAGCTTCAACGAATTTCGAGACACTTCGATCATGTGATATCCATTAATGTCATTCTCAGAGTTGAAACACATCAGCAACAACAAGCTGAGGGAACCGTTCATGCGGCCGGTAAATCTCTCTTTGCCCAGGATACAAATGCCGATATGTATGCGGCTATCGACGGTCTTACCGACAAACTGGACAAACAAGTCAGACGCTATAAGGATCGCATACGCGGCCACCATGCCAGTGCTGCGAAGAGGGCGGCAACGCTGGGTTAGCGCAACCATGATAATAAGTGACCTGCTGAGCCCCGAAAGAATTCACTGTGATGTGCACAGCAGCAGCAAAAAACGTCTGCTCGAACTGATCAGTGAAGAACTGGCCCGAAACAGCGAAAATCTGTGTCAGAGAGAAATTTTCGAAAGTCTCTGCGCCCGGGAGCGGCTTGGGAGCACCGGCCTGGGCAAAGGGGTAGCGATTCCGCACGGGCGGGTAAAAGGCATTACACATGTGGAGGTTTCCTTCATTCGCCTGAAAAAGCCAGTTCCTTTCGACGCCATTGACGGTGAGCCGGTTGACCTCTTGTTCGCACTCGCCGTGCCGGAAACCTGTGGAGAAGACCACCTGAAACTGCTCGCCCAGGTCGCCGAGCTATTCAGCGATCCGGATTTACTGCAAGAACTGCGTGTGGCGGAAAATTCAGGCGGGTTGCTGAAATTGCTTTCCAGTTCCAGGCATTGAAGTGTCTTGCACCCATCTGCAATACTGCTGAGCGTGACCCGCTCGATAACAGCACGCAGCCTTTTTGATGCCCTTCATGAAAGGTTGGAATTGCACTGGGTTTCCGCTGGCGAAGCTCCGCCAGGATACTCGATTTCATCAGATGATTTGACCTCACGCCCAGCGATGGCGGGCTTTCTCAATCTTATACATCCGAACAAGATACAGGTGCTCGGTTGCGAAGAAATTCATTTCCTTAATACGCTTAAAGGGGATGAAAAACGCACGACGATTTCCAGGATATTCGATGCACAACCATTGGCGATAGTAGTGGGAGACGGGCTGGAATTACCTGAACTCATCGTGTCGGAATCAGCCGGCAAGCCAACTGCCCTGATTCTTTCAAATATTCGGGCCCACGAACTGGCCAATTACCTTCAATACTATATTTCAACTACCCTGGCGCGCCGGATAACCCTGCACGGTGTATTTATGGAGGTATTTACAATTGGCGTGTTGATCACCGGCGATCCAGGCAGTGGTAAAAGTGAACTGGCGCTGGAACTATTGAACCGCGGCCACCGCCTGATCGCAGACGACGCCCCCGAATTCACCCAGATGTCCCCGGAAATCATCGATGGAACCTGTCCGGAAGCACTCCAGGATTGCCTGGAAGTTCGTGGCCTCGGCATTCTCAATGTCCGGCACATGTTTGGCGACGCTGCGGTCAAACTGAATAAGTTCCTGAGGTTGATCATCCACCTTGCAGTACCCGATGATCCTGTTCGCCCGGACAACGAGGACCGTCTTCGCGGCAATACCAATACAATGGAAGTACTGGACCTGGATATCCCCAGGATTACTCTTCCCGTGATGGCTGGCAGGAACTTGTCGGTTATCACTGAAGCGGCCGTGCGTGATTTCATGCTCAAAATGAAGGGATACGATGCGGCTTCGGCATTCATTGAGCGGCACTCTCTCATTCTGCAGCGGCAAAATCGGGAAATCAACAGCTGAAGATGAACCTGAAACGACAAAAACTGGTGTTGGTGACCGGCCTGTCCGGCGGAGGTAAATCCACTGCACTGAGGGCCCTGGAAGACCTTGGTTTTTACTGCGTAGATAATCTTCCGGCGGCGCTGCTGCGGGAATTTGCAAAGCAAATAAAAAATGATCCATCGCGTTATTCGAGGGTTGCGCTGGGCGTGGATGCCAGGTCGCCCGGAAAGGACCTGGACGAAATACCACTGTGGCTTGATCAATTGGCCAAGGCCGGGCTTGATTGCCAGTTGATATTCCTGACAGCGGACGCCAAGGCAATCATCAAGCGCTTCAGCGAAACACGGCGGCGCCACCCGCTCACCAGTGATCAGCATTCTCTGCCTCAGGCGATCGAACGGGAGAAAAAGCTACTCGATGGCTTGCGGCAAAAGGCCAACTGGGTTATCGACACATCAGATACCAATATCCACCAGCTCCGGCGGCAAGTCTGGAAATGTACAGAGAATGAGAACGACACGATGACCATTGTGCTGGAGTCCTTCGCATTCAAACGGGGTGTTCCGCAGGATGTAGACTTCATATTTGATGCGCGAATCCTGCCCAATCCCCATTGGATTGAAGAATTACGCGAACACAATGGCCTGGACCAGCCAGTCCGGGAGTGGCTCGAACTGGACGAGGCCGTGAAAGGTATGTTGTCCGATATTCTCAACTTCCTGAAGACCTGGCTACCCGAATTTCAACACAGTCAGAGGAGTTATGTGACCGTAGGAATTGGCTGCACCGGGGGCCGGCACCGCTCCGTTTACCTGGTGGACCAGCTTGCCACCGGACTGAGGGCGAATTTCGAACATATTCTCATCCACCACAGAGAACTGCAGGCATGAGCGTGGGAATCGTCATCGTCACGCACGGTAAGACCGGCGAGTCGTTGATCGAAGAGGCTGGTTTTGTCCTGGGCAAGGAAATTGATGACATCCTTTTCATGGCTTTCAATCAATCGGAAGATTCAGGTAGCGGAGCCTCGGAAATTCGATGTTCCATAGAAAAGGTCGACTGCGGAGACGGCGTGCTGGTGCTGACCGACCTGATGGGCTCGAGTCCATCCAACCTGGTCACTGATGTGCTGGAGGAATATCACGCAGTGATGGTTACAGGTATTAACCTCGGAATGCTGATTCGCGTATGCAATTACCGCAACATGACTCTGGAACTGGTGGCCCGTAAAGCCGTCGAAGGCGGCAGGCGTGCTGTGGAGATTTTTTCGAAATGATTTCCCGAAACGTCACGATCATCAATCGACTCGGCTTGCACGCCCGTGCTGCGACCCGGCTCGTCAACTGCGCATCGGATTTTGCTGCAGAAATCATCGTGAAAAAAGGCTCCCGAACGGTCAACGGAAAATCCATCATGGGGGTACTGACCCTGGCTGCGGCGAATGGCACGGAGCTCACCATCGAGGCGGAAGGCGCTGATGAGAAACAGGCGCTCAGTGCGGTGGTTGGGCTGATCCTAAACCGCTTCGGGGAGAATGAATGAACCCGACACTGAAAGGGCATGCTGTCGCGCCAGGGATCGCGATCGGGCGAATTCACCTGGTTGAACGCAATGAACTGGATATTGGTGAATACCGCATCAAGCAAGACGATGTGGAGAATGAAATCCAGCGTTACCGGAACGCCGTTGACGCGGCCCGGGAGCAACTCCTGGAGCTGGCTGACCGCATAGACCCTAAGGTCGCTGTACCGGCGGTAGAAATCATCCAGTCCCATGTACTGATGCTGGGTGATAGCAAGATCAGGAGGAGCACCGAGGAACGCATAGAGCAAGAGCTCTGTAATGCCGAATGGGCCCTCCAGTCCCAGTTGGAACAGGTTCTTTCCGAATTCCGCAGCATGGACGACGAGTACATCCGGACCCGCGGAGAAGATGTCACGCAAGTGGTCCGTTTGATTCAGAGCAAACTCAGTGACGAGGCGGCGGGTAAGCCGTTTGAAAATACCCCGGACCGGCTGGCCGATACCCTGGTCATTGCCGAGGAACTCACGCCGGGTGAATTGGCCATTTTGCACGAACGCGGGGTGGCAGGAATCGTCACAGAACACGGTGGACCGCACAGTCACACCGCCATTATGGCCAGCAGCCTGGGCATTCCGGCCGTATTGGGTGTACATGGAGCTCGCAATCTGCTCAAAGAAGACAGCATTCTGATTCTGGATGGCGGTCTGGGCGTAATTTACGCGGACCCGGACACGAGCACGTTGGAGCGCTACCAGGGCATCCAGCAGGAGGCTGAGCGCTTCAGGCAATCACTGGAATCCATGCGTGGCCGCTCCGCTACCAGTCTCGATGGCGAACAGGTCATCCTGCAAGCCAATGCGGAACTTTCCGGGGAATTACATCAATCGTTGGAATTTGGTGCCGAAGGCATCGGCCTTTACCGAACCGAGTTTCTCTATTTGCGTGGAGCACCGCCTGATGAGGAAACGCAACTGGCCGAATACAGGTCCGCGATTGAGCTGTTGAACGGCATTCCCATTACCATCCGGACCCTCGATCTCGGAGCAGACAAGTCCACCGATTCCCTGGATTTTTCCCAGCTCAGGCGCTCCGCAAACCCAGCCCTTGGCCTGCGCGCTATCCGTCTTTGTCTGCGTGAACCTGAATTGTTCAAAACCCAGTTAAGGGCCATTTTGCGAGCCAGTGCTGCCGGGCCGGTCCGCTGCCTGATCCCAATGATCACCAATGTGCAGGAGATTCAGCGAGTCCACGAACTGCTGGCAGAAGCGAAGATGGAGTTGAAGGAACGAAATCAACTATTTGATCAGAATCTTCAACTGGGAGGCATGATTGAAGTCCCGGCGGCGGCGCTGGCAATCGCCCAGTTGGGACGCTATCTTGATTTCATATCGGTAGGGACCAATGATCTGTTGCAATACACGCTGGCCGCGGACCGTGGCGAAGAGCAACTGGCCGACCTCTACGATCTTCAGCATCCAGGAGTCCTTTACCTGTTAAAACATATCCTTGAACAGGCGGATAAACTGGGTATACCGGTTGCCGTTTGCGGAGAGGTTGCAGGCGATCCGCGCTACGCCCGCCTGTTGCTAGCCCTGGGACTGCGTGAATTCAGCATGCACCCGGCACGCCTGTTGGAAGTGAAGCAGGTTATCCGGAACACGCGGGTTGCAGAAGCCAGAAAGGCGGTCAAGCAATGGATGGATGATCCAGTACTGCAGGCAGAAATCTCACTACTCCAGCTCTTGGACCAGTCTCAGACCTCCGACTGAAGATCAACCGAGGGTAAGTCACAACCACTTCTATCCGTTTCCCTTATAATGCCTGCGGTTCAATAGAACCGTCTCTAACTGGATTCCGGGGAGTCCTTCATGGCTGAACAGTTGCACGAAGAGAAGACAGCGCGCCACCTGGACCGCTTGTCCGAGGCGTTGAGTTCTGGTACCCGTTACCAGGTTCGGCACTTGCTTAAAAACCTTTCGGCATCAGAAATCGGCGATCTGCTGGAATCTCTTCCCATCGCCAGGCGCCTTGCTGTTTGGGAGATGACCGACCCGATTCTCGACGGCGATGTATTGGTCGAAGTGAACGACGAAGTTCGTGCCAGTCTGATTCGTGGTACCGCACCAAAGGACCTGATCGCGGCAGTAGATGACCTGGACCTGGATGACCTGGCCGATATTCTCGACGATTTGCCGGAAGCAGTGACCAGCGAGGTACTGCGCAGCCTGGATCGCCAGGACCGGGAACGGCTGGCCCGGGTTCTGTCCTACCCGGATGATTCGGCAGGGGGCCTGATGGATCCCGATGTACTTACCATCCGGCCGGACGTGACGCTGGACGTAGTACTGCGGTATCTCAGGGCCCGGGGCGAACTTCCAGAAGTCTTCGACCTGCTCTTTGTGGTTGACCGGGAAGGGCGTTATCTCGGAAGCCTGAAACTCTCCGATTTGCTGACCGGGGATCTTGCAAGTTTGGTAAGTGACCTGATGGATACGACCGCTATCACGATTCCGGTCGATCTGCATGAAAGCCAGGTAGCAATGGAATTCGAACACCATGACCTGGTCACTGCTCCGGTTATCAATTCTGCTCGGCAACTGCTGGGATGGATCTCTGTCGATGATGTCGTGGATGTGATCAGGGATGAAGCCGAACATACAGTAATGACCATGGCCGGACTGGACGAAGAAGAAGACATGTTTGCTCCGATTGTGCAATCCGCCCGGCGCCGCTGGATCTGGCTGGGAGTCAACCTGATAACAGCCTTCCTGGCTGCTTTTATGCTGTATGTATTCGAACCGACACTGGACCAGATCGTGGCGACGGCGGTGTTGTTTCCAATCGTGATGAGCATGGGTGGTATTGCAGGTACACAGACCTTGACACTGATGGTTCGCGGAATGGCGACCGGCCAGGTCAGTGCAAGTAATATACCCGCATTACTGCGAAAGGAACTCGCCGTCGGTTTACTTAACGGTATCGTGTTTTCCATTGTGATCGCGGCGATTGCTACACTCTGGTACGACGATCCATTGTTGGGGCTGGTCATGGCGGTGGCCATATTACTTAATCTGCTGGCCGGTGCTCTGGCCGGTGCTCTGATCCCGCTGGTACTCAAAAAAATGTCCATCGATCCGGCACTGGCAGGAGGCGTGGTGCTCACAACGGTGACGGACGTCATCGGTATCGTGGCATTCATTGGCCTGGCCACGTTCATCATGCTGGGGCGTTAGAGCCCCGCGCTGAGCCGATGAAAATTTTACTGATTACCCAGGAACCCCCCCTCCTGAACGAGGAAATCGTCAGCGGAAATGCGGTCCGCAGCGAACAAATCAGATCCGCACTGGAGACTGCCCAACACCATGTCGTTCAGGTATGGTTGGCTACCGGCCTGCGTGGCCATGGGGAAAGTGCTGCTTCGACTTTTCGTAACCATGATGAACTGCAGGGCATCCTGATGAAACAGGATGCCGATGTGATCCTTGTTGCTTACTGGGAATTGCTTGGACTGCTGCCCCACGAACTTCAGATTCCAGTGATACTGGATTACGTAGCGCCTCGCTCGCTGGAGGAGCTGTTTGAATCACCCACAACTGTGCGAGCCAGTTTGAGGCGTCTGAAAAATAACCTCCTACGCTGCGACCTGGTTCTGGTAGGGAACGAACAGCAACGACACCTGATGATCAACACCATGATCGAGGCTGGCTTCGACCTGCGTGGGCCCGACCCCATCAGGGTGATACCGCTCGGGGCGGATATCGTGGACCCGGCGCAGTCAGACCCTGCCAGGGACGGATGGCTATTCGTGAGTGGCGGCGTTTCGTGGCCCTGGAGAGCGTCTGGTTCCTACCACTCGGAATTGGAAGATTTTGCCAGGTTGAGCCCGTCCCGTATCCAACTGGTTCATTTTGGCGGTACTTATCGATGGCAAGACCCCAGCAAGGAGGAAGACACGCCCGACACCGAAGTGGGACACGGCCCGGTTCAATTCCGGGCGCTTGAGCCCTACCAGCATTTCAGCGAATTCCTGACGCAAAAAGCACACATCGGAGTTGAACTTGCCGAGTGGAATATCGAACGGGAATACAGCCAGTCCTTCCGCTCGCTTGAATTTCTGCGCCATGGCCTGCCGCTCTTGTGTAACCGCTACCTTCCAATTTCCCGTCTGGTAGAAAAATTTGACGCCGGCTGGGTGGTGGACGAACCCGCTTCGCTGCAGATTCTTTTGCCTGGCATCATTTCCCAGCCTGGTGAATGGAAAGAAAAATCCAGGAATGCACGCAAACTGGTTTCCGAGGCCCTGCAACCCGGCCTTTCGGTCAAGCCTTTGCTTGAATGGTTGGAATCCCCGATCAAGGCCGCCAGGCTGGAGTTATCGAACCCCGGCAGGGAAGCACACCCCGTGCTCGGTGTACCCCCGCTTATGAAAAGGCTCAGGCGACAGTTCAGGCTGGTGCGCACCGTTTTGCTCAACCGCATTTTCGGCCAGGAGCGTGGCCCGGGAATTTTGTTCGTCACCCGTGGCGACCTGTTCCCGTCGGACCATGGCGCGGCGGTTCGTACCGTGGAAAGCGCCAGAGCGCTGGCCCGACGCGGCATCAGCGTGGGTATCGTGACGCAGGAGCGGGCTCACTGGTTTGAAATGACAACTGATGGTCCGGTGACCAGGAAATATCCGTTCTGGGTACGTTTGTTGAGCCTTCCCGGCCCTCTCACCAAATTGCTGCACTTTTCCAAGGACTTACCATTCAGCAACAGTTTTCTTTACCTGCCGCTGACAGATGGTTCTTTCCTTTGGCGCACCCTGGCGGCATCCCGCGTGGTGCGGCCGGGTGTCCTGCAGGCGGAATTCCCTGCCTACGCCCTGCCCTGTATCAAGGCGCGGGAAACGCTGAACTGCAGCGTTGTTCTGGTGGAACACAATGTCGAATACGAGCGAATACGCAGCCAGGTGCAGGATCTTTCGGATACGCAGTACGCAAACCTGAAGGCCATCGAGATCGACTTGTGCAATCGTTCCGACGCCGTAGTGTGCGTGTCCGATAATGACCGGCAGAAACTTGGGGAGGACGGGGTGAATCCGGATCTTCTTCATACGGTGCCTCACGGGGTTGAACTGGCGCAGTTCGACTCACCTTTTGTCGAAGACGTGCGCAAGCAGTTCGATATCGCTGACGAGCACCCTTTGCTGGTCTACCACGGTACTTATTCCTATCCACCCAACCGCGAAGCACTTCAAATCTTTGCGGAAATCCTGCTACCGGGCCTGGAGTCAAGCGGCCTTAAGTGCCATCTGCTCGCCGTGGGACGAAACCCGCCGGCATCAAACCCTCATCCACGAATTCATTTCACCGGAAGCGTAGACCAGGTCAGCCCCTGGCTGCGGGCCGCCGACCTGTCGGTCATCCCACTGGTCGATGGTGGGGGGACCCGAATGAAAATCATCGATTGTTTCGCGGCTGGCCTGCCGGTGATCAGCACCAGTAAAGGCATCGAAGGAATACCGGTGGTTCCCGGCAAGCAGGCCCTGGTACTGGACGAATGGGATGCCATCATTGCGGCAGTGATCGATTTATGGAAGCACCCTGAGAAGGCGGCAGAACTGGCACAGCAAGGCCGCTTATTGGCCGATAGCATGGACTGGGATGCGACTGCGGAAAAATACCAGTCGATCTATTCCGCACTGTCGTAATTCGGGCAGAGTGTGAATTCTCCGGAGCCATAATATGACTGTCTGAACATAACACCCCGAATCAGCGATGGGGGCGCAGGAAAGAGCGACCGTACTTCTTCCAGGACACACGCGCTACGGCATTGCGAGGGCACTTTTTTGCCTTCGGCAAAGTCGCTCCCCCTCCATTGCCTGCGCTACAAGTACATCCCTGTAGGCTCGGATGCGTCATCCCTGACGCATACGGTCCTGGAAGAAGTACGGTCACTCTTTCCTGCTTGTGTCACCTACTGCTGTTTCAACAATCTACATTTGCTGCTCTGCACGAGCCGGTTCGGAGTAAGGGGCCTGTTTCCAGGACCCTTTGAAACAGGATGTTTCAAGAGGAGGCCCCAGGGATGGGTTCATGACGTGTCCTGGAAACAGGCCCCTTACTTCGGATCGGCGGCCCGTAGGCTATGCGGGTGTTTTGTAAACACAGTTGCTGGAGATTACAGTTGGGAGGGTGTCGGTTTCGTAGCCACGTTATTTCTAACATACACCGGCTGTGCGAGGCCGGCCGGTAGAGGTTCATTGTTTTCCAACCACTTCAATGCCAGCTCGCAGATCGTCTCAGCGCGCGGCCAGATGTCCGTGTGGCACGATACCGCTTTGGCCGCTAATGCCTGCAGTTGTTCGAAGCGTTCGAATCCGTTTCCGGCCGCGATGAATGGCCCGTCGACCGGCGCGCTGAGCAGCCCGGGAGAACACACCTGTTCTGCACTGGAGGGCTTTACAAACCCATCTTCCCCAAGCTCAAAATTGACCGTGTAGACCTCCTGCATCCTGGCATCCATCGCGACGCAGATGGTTGCAGATTCAGCAAGTGCCGCTGCACTCACCTGCTGGGCGACAGCAGCCAGCGAGGAAACGGGCACCACGGGAAGTTCTGCACCCCAGGCCAGACCCTGAACTACTCCGATTCCAATTCTAAGACTGGTGAAACTTCCAGGGCCCCTCCCGAAAACAATAGCGTCCAGGTTTGCCAGCGACAGACCGGCACCGTCCAGCAACGACTGCACAGCCGGAAGCAACAATTCGGCGTGCTGCATCGGGGCCAGCTTGAAAATCTCCCTGGTTTCGCCGGCGCTGTACAGCGCCACGGAGAAGGCCTCAGTTGATGTTTCAATCGAAAGCAATTCAGTCATTTAGAAAATTCTCCACTTCATCCCTGTTGTCTGCCTGTTTCATCGGCGGGAGACTCTCGCGAAAAACGCGGCCGTAGGATTTTGTCCTGATCCTCGGGTCGCATACAACCAGTGCACCCCGGTCGTTGACGTCCCGGATCAGGCGCCCGGCACCTTGCTTAAGCGAAATCACAGCCTGGGGAAGGTACAGCTGCGTGAAGGGATTTCCCCCGGCTTTGCGCAGGGCGTCACTCCTGGCTTCCATCACAGGGTCATCAGGGGCTGCGAAGGGTAGCTTGTCGATAACAACCAGTGAGAGCGCATCTCCAATCACATCTACCCCCTGCCAAAAGCTGGACGTGCCAAGCAGAACACCCTGGCCTGATTCCCTGAACTGTTCAAGCAGGAGACTGCGGGGTTGCTCACCCTGAACGAACAATGGAAAACTGACCCTGTCTGCCAGCAATTCCGCTGCCCGCCGCAGGGACCTGTGCGAAGTAAATAGCAAGAAGGCTCTGCCCCTGCTCGCCTCCAGCAGCGGCACGACCTGTTCGAGCAGTGCCGGAACGAACTGGACGTCGCGTGGTTCTGGAAGCTGTTCAGGTAACCATAATAAGGCATTGTTGGCATAGTCGAACGGTGAGTCCAGTTGCAGCGTCGTTGCATCTGCGAGACCCATTTGTCCCGTAAAAAGTGAAAAATCCTCCCGCACAGCCAGGGTGGCAGAGGTAAAAATCCAGGCAGCATCCGCCATTTCCCTGAAATCACTGAAAACACCCGACACTTCCAGTGGCGTGATGTGCAAGGCGAATCCTCGCCCTCTTTTTTCAAACCAGCGAACTTCCTCTCCCGTTTGAGGTGAATCAAATCGATCAAGCCTCTCCTGCAATTCAGTCAGCCGTTCGATGCACCCATCCAGGCCCCGGGCGCTACCTGCCAGTTTCTCAGCGGAGGCGGCCAGTACATTGATCGCGTGATCCAGCCCCTGCAGAGCGCTGCGGACCTGACCGTCCTTGACCAGGTCATTCCAGGAACCGCGATCTGGCATCCTCTCGGATATTACAAGCTGAATTTCTTTGAGTTTTTGCAAGCCATCCGCAACCGGCTCACGGAGGATGCCCATGGCACCGGTCACCCCGGCCGATTCGGCCAGGAAGTCCCGGCACAGGTCTTTTACCTGGCCCCCTGTCAAGGAAACACTGAAAAACCGGGTCGCCGTTTCCGGTGCCTGGTGAGCCTCGTCGATAATGAACGCCGAGGCTCCGGGCAATACTTCACCAAATCCGCTCTGCTTGATTGCCATGTCCGCAAACAACAAGTGGTGATTGACCACTACAACGTCGGCTTCCTGCGCCTCACTGCGGGCCCTGGCCACGTAACAATTCTCGAACTGGGGACACTCTGCACCAAGGCAATTGTCGGTGGTCGAAGTCACAAAAGGCATCAGCCCGCTGTCTTCTGTTATAACGGCAGCAATAGACAGGTCTCCGTCAGTGGTTCGGGCGGACCAGTCCAACACGGCTTCGAGTTCGGTCACAGCTTCCCGGCTGGGTAACCTGCCTTCTGTCCGGGCGATCAGCATTCGGTGCAGACACAGGTAATTTGCGCGGCCCTTCAACAGGGCCGGCCTGATCGACAGCCCAAGCGCTTGCGCAACCAGTGGAAGATCTCTGAAATACAACTGGTCCTGGAGCGTCTTGGTTCCAGTCGAGATTATGACCCGTTCAGCACTGAGCAAGGCTGGCACGAGGTAAGCAAGTGTCTTGCCAATACCGGTTCCGGCCTCAACTACCAGGGAACCACCAGTGGCCAGGGTTTCTTCGACGGCCTGCGCCATTTGTATCTGTGCCTCCCGGGGTGCGAAGCTTTTCAGTGTTTCCGCGAACGGCCCGTCGGCATCCAGCAGACGGGCACTCCGGCCTGGGGATTCAATCACGGCTTTTTCAAAGGCTCTTTGGTTTGCTGTTCATGCATGCTGAAGCTTTTTTCTCAGCCTCTACCGATCCGGCGTGATCACCCAAATGCTCGCGGGAAACACTGATAGTCCGCCAGTTACGGCTGCATATCTCTCCTACCCGGGGACCCATATCGTAAGACCGTGCGGCGAAATTCAGCGCTTGCTCATAATCCTCCATCTGCATCTGGACTTCGGCGAGGTTCTGAAGAATTTCCGGATCTCTCGGCTGGATTCTCAAGGCGCGTTCCAACAAGGTCGCGGCGTGACCGTAATCACCGGTAGACTCCGCTGAGCTTGCATCAGCCAGCAGCTCCTTGACAGCCGGGTTCTGAAGTGGAAAAACCTGGACCCCTTCGCTGTCTTCTTTCGCCGGCTCACGGACCCTCCAATCCACTTCCCTGCCTTGCCCGGATGCCGAACCCGGTGCGGTACTCGCACAGGCGCTCAGCAGTACCGCAAAAACCACAGCAACAAACAGAAAACAGCTTCGCACCGGCCAGGCCCGGCTATTGTTTTTCTTTACCAAACAGCTTTCTCCAAAACGATTGTTCATCTTTTTCCCTTGTCGCAAGACAGTCAGTCGATTGCCTTGGCTCCGAGCCATCCACAAAAGGAATTTGCACTGCCCCGGCACAGTTTTCTCCGGTCAGCATGCCGCTTTCCCCGTCTACCCAGAGCCAGAACGCACCTTCGGGCATCCTGAGGTCAACCGGCTCAAACGGCAACTGTTTGAACAGGCCAGCCCAAAGATGCATCGCTGCGTTGCTGCCGGTGACCCCCGCGGGGCTGTTGTCATCCTCGCCAACCCAGGTCACCGCGACGAGATTACGAGTATATCCGACAAACCAGCTATCACGGCGGTCGTTGGTGGTTCCTGTTTTACCCGCGACGGTGTCTGACCGACCCAATAATCCAGGCAGCGCTTTTGCGGTACCCTGCTCGACCACCTGGGTCAACGCATAGTTCAGTACGCTGATCGCCTCGCGGCGGGGCTGAGGGAGCATTCTTAGGGGGTAACGGACTAACTCGTCGCCATCTGCTGTTTGTACCGCAATAACGGACCGCAGCGGAACACTGTACCCACCCGAGGCGAGTGACTGGTAGATCTGGGTCACTTCCAGCGGCGTAAGTTCCACTGCCCCCAGGAATACAGAAGGCACCGCATCCACCTCTGCGGCTACGCCCAGTTGTTCAATCTTGTTGACCAGGTGATTAACACCGATATTCAGGCCCAGGCGGACGGTCGCCTGGTTGTACGAGCGCGTCAACGCTTCAAGCAGGGTGACATCTCCATGCGATTTCCCATCATAGTTCGCTGGAGTCCAGGCTGTCCCGTCTGCCTGCTGCAAGGACAGTGGCTCGTCCTCGATCCGTGTCTGCAGGCTATAATCTTCGCTGTGCTCGAGCGCTATCAGGTACACCAGCGGTTTGATCACCGAACCAATTTGCCGGCGGGCGTGAATGGCCCGGTTGAAACCGGCGCGGCCGGAATCCTTGTCACCAACCAACCCCAGTACCTCCCCCGTGGATACGTCCGCAACCACCATGGCAGCCTGCAGACTGGAGGATAATCCCCGTCTTTCGAGTTGGCGAAGACCGTTGGTCACCGCGCCTTGTGTTTTTTCCTGTACAGAAGGCGCCAGGGTCGTGAAGATGCGCAGACCCTCAGTTTTCAGATCCTCTTCCTCGTAGACCTGAGCCAATTGCCTGCGCACCAGGTCCACGAACGCGTGGTAACGGGTCCCTCTTGAACGGGGTTTTTCAGTAATACCAAGTCCGATGGAGGCCTGTTTCCTGGCTTCCGTTTCGGTCAGCAGCCCGGTTGCGGCAAAGGCGGACAACACCAGGTTTCGCCTGACCCTGGCACGTTCAGGATGACGTCTCGGGTTATAGTACGAGGCTCCCTTGACCAGGCCGATCAACAGCGCAAGCTGGTTTGGTTCCAACTGCTCCAGGGGCCGGTCAAAATAGAACAGGCTGGCCTGTCCGAAGCCATGCACCGCATAGGCTCCCTGCTGGCCAAGAAACACCTCATTGATATATGCCTCCAGAATCTCTGACTTGCCGTAATGAAACTCCAGCAATACGGCCATGATGGCTTCGTTGAATTTGCGTGCAATCGTCCGGTCGTGCGTCAGAAAGTAATTTTTGACCAGTTGCTGCGTCAGCGTACTGCCACCCTGCACCGCCTTACCGGCCTTAAGATTGGCCAGCACAGCTCTGGCGACGCCACGCAGGTCAACGCCTGGATGGTGCTTGAAATTACGGTCTTCGACAGCTTGCAGACCCGTGACGAGCAACGCGGGCGCGTCCTCAACCTTCACCAGCGTCCGGTCTTCTTTTTGCAGGGGGTAAATGGAGGCGATCTCAGCTGGTTCGAGTCGTGCCAGATCCAGCTGGCGACCACTGGCGAGATCGATGACTGCAGCGACTTTCGCACCGGAAAACCGAATACGAACCCGGCTGGCCTGCTCGGCACCATCATGAAACCGGAAAGGCCGGCGGTAAATTTCAACCGTATTTCCCGACAGGCGATACAAACCCGGTCTTGATGCCTTTGAGCTCGCGCGATAACCCGAGGCGCGCAGTTCCATTTCGAGGTCCTGGAGGTGCAGGGCTGCCCCGGGATAAAGGTCAAGGGCACGTGCGTACACACGGCTGGGTAAGTCCCACTTCCGGCCCTCGAATTCAGTGGTTACCTGGTAGTTCAGGTAGACAATCCAGGGCACGAGCAACCCCAGCAAAACACCTGACATAAGCAAGCCGAACCGCCAATACCTGCCAATCCATTTCCGTGATGGCTGACGACTGGATTTTTTTCGTTTTGCCGTCTTCCTCTTTTTGCGTTTACTCATTGACGCATATGTCCCATAAGCGGGTGACATCACCCCAACCTTTGACCATAATGAATGGATTTTCTCTCGAAAGCACCCCCATGACCACGACTTTTACCGACCATGAAAACAACCCCGGTTCCCTCGGGGTTCTCCTGAGCGAGCAGCGGCAGAAGAGTCCCGGTACGCCACTGCTGGTTCTGAAGAAGGGTTTATCGATTACGCCTTCATTAGAAACCGGGGCCAACGACCTTCTTGAGCAAATTCTCAAAGACGAACAAAGGCCGGTTGTGCTCACGGTGATGAGTAATGCGGTCACCGATCTCAACCCGTATTCAGGCCTGTCGACGATTTCTGAGCAAACACCTGGCTCTGCATTGCTTGAAGGTCTCGTCACGATGCTGGGCCCGGGCGAAGTAATGGAATGGCATACCTGGCCGGATCATTTCGTGCTTTTTTCTGCCGCGGCAGTCAAAGCTCTGGCCGCTCCAGATATTACTGCTCAAAACTGCCTGATGCGTTTACATGATGCCGGTGGGCTTCTGCTGCTCGCGGACAGCGCGTTCCTGCATGACCCGTCAGCCGACCTGTTTTTCGAGGAACCTCTTGAGCCCCATGAGCGCCGGCGCCCAGCAGCCTGGGGCCTGCTGAGACAACGACTGGATGGCTGGCTGAAGCTGCTGGATTCTGAATCCGGCGCTCCGTGGCTGGGCGCGGTAGCTGATTTCCAACACTCCAAAAAACCAGTTACGCTTCATATTACGCACAGCTGGGGTGGGGGTGTCGCAAAATGGGTTGAGTCCTTCATCGAGGCAGATGACACTGGCGTAAACCTTCAATTGCGCTCCGAGGACCCTCAATCAGGCCAGGGCTACGGCCAACGTTTTTCACTGTATCTGCATAATCAGCTCGACTCGCCGGTGGCGAGCTGGTGGCTGCAACCCGCTATCCGGTCAAGCGCTGGTGAGCATGCCCAATACAGCGGCATATTACGTGAGATCCAGGCGCGGTACGGTGTTGGCCGCCTGGTGGTTTCCTCCCTGGTCGGGCACAGCCTGGATGCATTAGCCACGGGGTTGCCAACCATCCAGGTACTTCATGACTATTACCCTCTCTGGCCGTTGCTCGGTATTCACCCGGGGCCCTACCTCGGGACTGGACCTGAAAACTGCCTGGAAGCAGCACTCAAAGAGCACCCGCTGCTTCCGGGCTTTTTAGATCGAAACGCCGATGGCTGGAAGGCTTTGAGCCATTTGTGGCGTAAACTCATCGTGAACCAGGGAGTACGCATAGCTGCTCCCAGCCAGTCAGTCGCCGATCTGATCCAGCTGCTGGACCCCGCCTGGTCGGAAATGGATGTAGAAATTATCCCTCATGGCTTGCCTGAATTACCCGGTGGCACCGCAGTGGCACCCAGGGACCGGGAAGACAAGCGGCTGCGGCTGGTGATTCCAGGACGAATCCAGGATGGAAAAGGACGGCAGTTATTGCTCAAGGCGCTTCCTGAGCTGACGAAATTCGCCCAGGTATACCTGCTTGGCGCTGGCAAAGAAGGAGAAGCATTTTTCGGAAAAACCGGCGTCGATGTGATCATCCAGTACCAACGCAAGGACCTGAGAAAACTGCTGGTAAATATTGGACCACATGTCGCCGGCCTGCTATCCATCGTGCCAGAGACTTTCAGCTACACGCTTTCTGAAATGCAACAGCTCAATATACCCGTCATCGCAACCCGTGTAGGCAGCCTGGAGGAACGAATTTCGGATGGTGAGACCGGCTGGCTCATCGAACCGGATGCTGAGTCACTCATCGAACAGGTGCGTGCACTTGCTTCTGATCGAAGTGAGCTACACGCAACCCGGCAGCGACTGAAAGAATACAAGCAGCCGGGTACCCGCCAGATGGTCACCAAATACAGCGAAATCTGCCGGCCAAAGCTGGCCCGGAGGCTATTGACCAGGGTTCAGAATATCGCCGCTGCACAAAACTCGGCACTAGCCTTTCAGAAAACGGAACTCACCACCCGAAACAGGTATCTGGAACAGCAGGAGAAAGACCTGCAAACAGAGGTCGAAAATCGTAGTGCGTGGGCGGAAGATCGCGAAAAAGAACGTAAGAGAGAAGTTGAGCGGCGCATTCGATGGGTAACAATGTTGCAGGGCCAACTACAGGATACCGAAGGTGAACTTGAGCACCAGAAAACAATAAACCGGCAGACAAACCTTCAGTTGGAAAATCTCAGCGCTGTTCATGAATGGGTGTTGTCTACTGTTTCCTGGCGTTTTACCAAGCCTTTCAGGGTCCTGGGTAGAATGCTTGAAAACCTGGGCAGGGCAAGGGCGTGGAACCCCCTGCGCTGGCCGCTTCTCCTTTCCCAGTCTGTGCGCACACTGGGTACCCATGGGCTGAGAGGAGCCCTGGAGCGATCGCAAGCTACCGGCAGTCAAGCACACAAGCCTGAGAGTATTGACTCAACATCAATAGAATCCATCGGAGATCCGGATCCGCCCGCGGGATTCCCGGCTAGCAGCGATCCGGAAGTCTCTGTCGTGATTCCTGTTTTCAACAAGTGGGTATATACGGCAGCCTGTTTGCGATCCCTGGCAGAAACGCCGGGCAACGCCAGTTTCGAGGTGATTGTCGTGGACGATCATTCCTCCGATGAAACCCAGGACCGGCTCGCGCAGGTCGAAGGGCTCGTGTACATCCGCAACAAACGAAACCTTGGCTTCGTTGGGGCGTGTAACCGTGGCGCCGAGGATGCCAGGGGCCGATACCTTGTTATGCTCAATAACGACACCCAGGTCCTGAACGGCTGGCTGGACGCTCTGATCGAGACGTTCCAGCGCCACCCTGACACAGGAATCGCTGGCGCTAACCTGGTCTACCCGGATGGGAAATTGCAGGAGGCCGGCGGCATCGTATTTAGTGATGGTTCTGGTTGGAACTATGGAAAAGGTAGCGATCCAGACCGGCCCGAGTACCGGTACACCAGGGAAGTGGACTATTGTTCCGGCGCATGCATCATGTTGGAAACCAGAATCTTTCGGAAACTGGGTGGCTTCGACACTCGTTATTCACCCGCCTATTACGAAGACACTGACCTGGCTTTCCGGGTACGTGCCGAGGGCCTGAAAGTCCGTGTTCAGCCCGCGTCGGTTATCGTGCATCACGAAGGCATTACGTCGGGAACCGATATTGGCGAGGGCGCAAAGCGCTACCAGGCCGTTAACAGGGAGAAATTTCTTGAACGCTGGCGTGACGAACTCAAGGCTTACCCGCAGCCCATCAAAGACCAAAATGACGGCAGTGAAATCCGCCGTGCACGCGATCACCGTACCAAGGGGCGAATACTCATTATCGATGCCTACACGCCCGAACCGGATCAGGATTCAGGAAGTGTTCGCCTTTGCTACCTGATGGACGCTCTTATCAACCTGGGCTATGGCGTGACGTTCATGGCCGACAACCGGACCCATGCCGGTAATTACACGGTGGCGCTACAGCGTGCTGGAGTGGAGGTCATTTACGAACCCTGGGTGGATTCACTGACGCGTTTCTTCGGCGAACGGGGCGCTGAATTTAACTTCGTGATGATCAGTCGTCACTACGTGGCATCGAACTACCTGTCGAGGTTGAAACGCTACTGCCCGCAGGCAAAATTTATATTTGACACAGTTGATCTGCACTACCTGAGAGAACAGAGGATGGCAGAGCTGGAAAACAGCCTGCCTTTGAAACGCAGCGCTGCCCAGACCCGGCGATCTGAACTGGCGGTCATCAACACAGCGGATGCGACAATTGTTGTCAGCCCGGCGGAAAAGACCTTGCTGGCAGAGGCCGCACCGAACGCCAGGGTTCACGTCATTTCCAACGTCCATGAGGTAGTGGGCAGCCAGCTGCCATTTGCGAAACGCAAAGACATATTCTTCGTGGGAGGATATCAGCACCCGCCAAACGTCGATGCTGCACAGTGGTTTGTTGGCAGCATCTGGCCCTTGATTCGTAAAGAATTGCCGGAAATCGAATTTCACCTGATCGGCAGTAAGGCGTCAGAACAGGTACGCGCCCTTAGCGGCAACGGCGTTCGTTTTCACGGCTTCGTCAAAACGCTGGAACCCTGGGTCGACGGTTGCCGCCTGGCTGTTGCGCCCCTTCGTTACGGGGCAGGTATTAAGGGAAAAGTCAACATGAGCATGAGCCGTGGACAACCTGTGGTAGCAACCCCGATGGCGGTAGAAGGGATGTTTGCGCAATCTGGCCAGGACGTCCTGGTGGCCGAAACGGCTGAAGACTTTGCCGCCGAAGTCATTCGCCTTTACCGCGATGAAGATCTCTGGAACCTGGTATCGGTGGCGGGGCTGGAAAATGTGCGTCAATATTTTTCCGTCGAAACCGCTTCCCGGGGCCTGCAGGAACTGCTCGACTCACTGGAGTAATCAGCTGCCCTGCCGCAACCTGCGTGCCTCTGTCACGTTGGAGACGCTTCCAAGCCGGCTCAGCAGGTCACTCAGTTGTTCGTAGTCCTTCACCCGGACTTTCAGGCGGATCGTCACCTCGTCCAGGTTCTCGTCCAGCCTGCTGCTGATATCCGTCACCTGGGTTTCTGCTGCTGAAAGAACCGTGGAAATATCCCTGATCAGATCACTGCGGTCATAGGCCCGAACCAGCACCAGCACGGAGTATTTGGTTTCGGGCTGCTCACCCCATTGGACCTTCAGCAACCTCGGACTGTTCTCTGCCCCCCAGTGCACAACGTGGCTGCAATCGTCCCTGTGAATGGTGACTCCCCGCCCCTGTGTGACATAGCCTGCTATCGGCTCACCCGGCACCGGGTGGCAACATTTGGCGATGGTAGTCATCAGGTTGCCGACTCCTTCAATAATGACGTCGTCCCTGCCCTTTTTTGCCGATGCTCCACGTTGCCGGACGGGCGACCTGGTCAACAGGTCCTCGGCCTGCGGTGCAGTCTGCTCCGCCTTCATCCGGTCCAGCGCATTGAAAATCTGGCCCGTAGTCAAGTCACCATTGCCAACCGCCACATACAGATCATCGGCCGACTTCATCTTGAAACGCTCGAGAATGGCCTTCAGGTCAGACAGTACGATGCCCACCCGCCTTGCCTCGCTTTCCAGAGCATCCTTTCCGGCCCGAAGGTTGTCATCATGACTCTCGCGTTTATACCACTGCCTGACTTTTGCCCTGGCCCGCGCCCCGTGAATATAACCCAGCCTGGGATTGAGCCAGTCGCGACTCGGCTTGGGGTTCCTTCCGGTAAGAATTTCCACCCGGTCACCGGTATCCACCACGTGGGTCAGGGGAACAATTCGGCCATTGACCTTGGCGCCACGACAACGATGACCTACCTCGGTATGTACGTGGTAGGCGAAATCGAGCACCGTTGAGCCTGCGGTCAGGTCGACGACCTGTCCCTGCGGCGTCAGCACATAGACGCGATCCTCAGAGGTCGCCGATTGAAAGCTGTCCAGCAGACTCTGATCATCCAGATCTTCGTCTGTCGAATCCAGCAGTTGACGCATGACCGCAATCTTGTTGTCAAAGGCCGGGTCAGTCGGCCCACCTTCTTTGTAGCGCCAATGCGAAGCCACTCCCAACTCAGCATGCTGGTGCATTTCCCGTGTTCGGATCTGGATTTCGACGGCCCTTCCTTCGCGATCCGCCACCGCCGTGTGAAGAGACTGGTAATTGTTGCCCTTCGGCGTTGTGATGTAATCGTCGAACTCTCCAGGGATGGGCTGCCATAAGGAGTGCACCAGTCCCAGGGCGCTGTAACATGCCGGCAGGTCATCAACCAAAACGCGCACTGCGCGCACGTCAAACAGCTGGTGAAAATCCAGTCCCTTGCGCTGCATTTTTTTCCAGATACTGTAAATGTGCTTGGGGCGGCCTTTCACTTCTGAGGAAATCGCGGCTTTATCGAGCGTCGCGGACAGCTTTGTCATGAAGTCACCGATAAATTTCTCACGCTCGGTTCTGTTCTCGGCCACCAACCGAGCTATTTTCTGATATTGCCCGGGTTCCTGGTTACGAAAGGCCAGATCCTCGAGTTCCCATTTCAATTGCCAGATGCCGAGTCGGTTGGCCAGCGGTGCGTGGATCAACATGGTTTCCCTGGCCAGGACTTCCCCCAACTTGCAGTCAGCCTTTGCGCGACGCAGCAAGACCAATTGCCAGGACAAATCGATCAACACAACCCGCACGTCTTTGACCAGCGCCAGCAGTAATCTCCTCAGGCCCTCCGCACTGCGTTCAGTGCCATTTGCCGACTGTCCCGATTCGTAATGCTTGAGCTTGTTCAGTTCATCCAGTTGCTTGCGGACCTGGGCCGGCAGCTTTTTCTTGATCCCCTGGTCAACTTCTTTTCGCTGTCCGGCAACATGCACCATGGCGCAGCTGATCGTGATCGGGTCTGCCGACAGCCTCTCGAGTATTTCCAGTAATTCGAGCAGAGGGTCGAAGGCAGAAGGTGTCAGTGCCTTGCTGTCAAGCAGGTCCTGTAGCAGCTCGACGCAAGCATCGGTCGCCGGGCCCACAGACGCCCGGTAACTTGCAGCCCATTGCACCAGATCATTCCGACCGCGTGGCTTGCCTGCCACCGGCATGGGGATTCCGCCTGGGTTTTCTTCAATCCTGTTCATTGAACCAATATTGTATCAACTTCCTGTCTTTTTCCAGGCCTCTGCAAGGCGTTTTTCAGACACCTTGTCGGCGGTACCTAATCGTTGTGCAAACAGGGAAACCCGGTATTCCTCCAGAAGCCAGCGAAACGTATCCAGGTCCTCATCATAGGCACAACCTCTGTCCAGTGCTTCCCGGTAGCCGCGCCACCATGGCTCGACCAGCGCCATGCGCTGACCATCCCGGACCGGATTGTGTTCCAGCTGAGCCAGGCGCTCTTCGATTGCTTTGAGATAACGCGGGTAGTGTTCCAGCCTTCCCGGTTCGAGGTCGGTGAGAAAGCCCGGGTAAAGAAGATCTTCCAACTGCGATGAAAGGTCATCGTATACTTCGGGGCGGCGCGCCTCAATGTCTCCGTAAATCCGCAACGACAGGGCCCCGAAAAGCGGCAGGATATCGTTGAGCAAAGCCGCGCGTTCCAGCACGGCGTTTCCAATTTCATTCCTGACACGCCCACACAGTGATTCAAAGCTACCCGGGTCCCTGGTGTTGCTGACATTTCCCGCACAATCCACCAGGCTCCGACCCAGCAGCTCCTTGATCAGTTGCGCGGAACTGTCTAACGGACTCCAGGCGAGCAGAGTTTCACGACTGAGGCCATGATGTTTTTGCAGGTAGTCCAGCTTTTCGGGAATCTTCAAAGATAACAAACGCATCACGCCCTCGATATGCGCGAGCGCCGCTTCGTCCCAGGTATCAAACAACCTGAGTCCCACGGCGGTTTCCTGGTCGACCAGCGCAGGCCATGCAGTGGCGCCGTCCGCGGTTGTAATACTCGGATTGAGGGTGCCGAATGTCCAGCCTGTCTCACCGTCACGGTTAAATGCCTTGCCTTGCTGATCCATGAACCGGCGTTGGGCCTTGCGCCCCAGCCGCTCCTGGATGGCCGCCAGGTCACGCCCACTATCGAGCAATTCACCATCCCGGTCGACTACCCTCACCAAAAACCGGAAATGATCGGGGATCGTCAATTCACTCAGCTCTACCACTGAGACCTGCAACCCGGTCATACGCTGCATTTCTGTTGCACATACTTCCAGCATGGATTCGTCTTCACGACCCCGCATCGACTCCAGCAGTGCATCGGCGAAAGCAGGGACTGGCGTCAGTGTGCGCCGCACTGGCTTGGGTAAAGCCTTGATCAACGCTACCAATTTGTCACGCAGTAGCCCGGGCACCAACCACTGCAATTCTCCAGGCGCCAGCGTATTCAATAACTCAAGGGGAACGGTTATGTGCACACCATCGTCCGGATTTCCCGGAGCAAAATGGTATTTCAACCCAAATGCGCGGCCACTGAGATCCAGCTCGTCAGGAAATAATTCACCGGGAACTGCCCCCGCATTGTCCCTCATCAACACATCATGTCCCAGGAACAGCAGCCCCCTGCCCTTACTGCCCAGGCCGGACAGCCATTTCTCAAAAGATCGGGCGCTGTTCACATCTTCCGGAATTCGCGCATCGAAAAAATCGAACTGGGTCTGCTCGTCAGCCAGTACATCATGCCTGCGCCGCTTGTGCTCCAGCATTTCGACTTCAGCCCTGACCTGTTCGTTGTGCGCTTTGAAGGCGGCACGAGTATCCAGAGCTCCCCTGACCAGGGCTTGAGTTATGAAAATACAACGCGCTTCATGCGGGTCGATTGGCGCATACTGAACCTGACGCTTCTCGACCACAACCATTCCATAAAGCGATACCTGTTCCCAGGCCAGGACCGCGCCACGCCGCCTTGACCAATGAGGGTCAAAGTAATGGTGTTTCAACAAATGCTTGCCCTGTTGCTCGATCCACTCGGGTTTGATGATGGCGTTGATTCTTGCGTACGGCTTACTGGTCTCAACAATTTCGGCCGACATCAGCCACTTGGGCGTGCTTCCGAACAGCCCTGAGCCGGGGAAAATATGGTAGGAACTGGATCGCGCGCCCATGTAACTTCGGTCTTGGGGGTGTTTCCTTCCACAATGGCTCAACAGTCCGGCCAGCAGACTCCTGTGAACCTGTTCAAAATCACCGTGACCACCGGCCAGGTGCCGCCGGTCTTCTCTAGCCTGGTCCCGCAATTGCTGGTAAAGGTCAAACCACTCCAGGACGCGCTGCCAATTCAAAAATTCCCTGCGGCACAGTTTGCGGAACTGGTTGCCGGAAATTGTTTTCCTCTTTTCCCGCAGGTACTGCCATAGCTTCAACAGGGTCGTAAAATCAGATTTTTCATCTGTGAATCTTTGATGCGCTTCGTCGGCAGCCGTCTGCGCCTCCAGTGGCCGTTCACGCGGGTCCTGGATACTGAGCGCCGCCGCCAGGACCAGCATGTCTTCCAGGCATTTTGTCTTTGATCCTTCCTCAACCATGCGGGCGAGGCGGACATCAAGCGGCCAGCGTGCCAGTGCATTACCGAGCCGGGTGGTAGAATGGGCTTTATCGATTGCCGCCAATTCGAACAGCAGCTGGTAGGCATCATTGATCATCCGCGGAGCCGGACGGTCCAGGAAAGGAAAATCTTCCACCGAACCCAGACCCATGCTCAGCATTCGAAGTATCACGGAGGCCAGGGAAGTCCGCAGAATTTCCGGCTCGGTGAAAGCAGGTCTCGATTCGAAGTCTTCTTCACTGTAGAGGCGCACGCATGTACCAGGTCCCAATCTCCCGCAACGACCAGCGCGCTGGTTGGCGCTGGCCTGGGAAATCGCCTCGATTGGAAGGCGCTGAATCTTGCTGCGATGAGAGTAGCGGCTGACCCGTGCCAGGCCCGAATCTATGACGAAACGAATCCCGGGAACCGTCAGTGAGGTCTCAGCGACATTGGTAGACAGTATGATTCGTCTTAAGCTGCCCGGGTGAAACACACGTCTCTGTTCCGCTGAGGAAAGCCTGGCATACAAGGGCAATACTTCCGTACCCCTGGCCCCGGAACGCAGATTCTGTCGCTTGAGAAAGTCTCCGGCCTCCCTAATTTCCCGCTCCCCGGAAAAGAACACCAGGATATCTCCGCGCGGGTCGATTTTGCCTAACCGCCGTACCGCGTCTGCAACTCCTTGGTACAGGTCCCTGTCTGCCCGTTCGTTCTTATCCGAGTCTTCCGACAGAGGTTGGTACACCAACTCTATCGGATAACTCCTGCCGGACACCCCGATGACCGGGGCCTCACCGAAGTGGCGTGAAAACTTTCCTGTATCGATTGTGGCTGATGTAATCAGTAGTTTGAGGTCCGGGCGCCTGGGCAGCAGGGTTTTGAGATACCCCAGCAAAAAGTCAATATTCAAACTACGCTCATGCGCTTCATCGATGATGATGGTGTCGTAAGCATCCAGGTAGCGGTCGTGCATCGACTCGGCCAGCAAAATGCCATCGGTCATGAACTTGATGTAGCCACCGGGGCTGCTGCGTTCCCTGAATCTCACCTGGTAACCCACAATTTCCCCCAGCCTGCTCTGCAACTCTTCGGAAACGCGTTCCGCCATGGCGCGGGCGGCGATACGTCTTGGTTGAGTACAGGCGATCTGGCCACGTATGCCCCGGCCGGCTTGCAGGCAGAGCTTGGGCAACTGGGTGGTTTTTCCCGAGCCGGTTTCGCCGGCCACGATGACGACCTGGTATTTGCCAATTGCTTCGAGAATCTCTTCGCGATGCGCTGTAATGGGTAGCGCGTCATCAAACTCCGGTTGTGGCAATGATGCCCGCCGCTCAATTACCTGCTCATGTGATTGGCCGATGCGCTGGCGTACCTTCTTCAGAAGACTCTCGACAACCTGTCCCTGTTTCTCCCGGCGCCTGATTTCAGACAGCCGTTTACGGCACCACGCTGCGTCTGCAGCCATGATGCCGTCGAGCTGTGTACTGACTTCACGAATAGTGAGAGAGGATCTCATGGCGGGAAATTATAATAGAGACTCGCATGCTATCGAACCGTATAATTTACCGGATGGAACTAAACTTCAGAAGTGATAACGAATCACCAGCAGCTCCAGCCATCCTGGCTGCCCTGCAGGAAGCCAACAAGGGGACAGCCTGGGCGTACGCTGAAGACAAGTGGTCCGCCCGCCTGGACGAAGTGTTTTCCGACTTATTCGCAACACCGACTTCTGTCATCCCGGTGAGTACGGGCACGGTTGCCAACAGCATTGCCCTGGCGTCGGTAACCCCACCGTGGGGTTCGGTTTACTGTCACCGCAACGCTCATATCCTTAATGACGAAAGCGGCGCGCCGGAGTTTTTCGGCAGCGGCCTGAGGCTGGTACCTGTGGATGGCGCTGATGGCAAGTTCAGCGCTGAACCCATGGACCAGTTGATCCGTGCCAACCAGGGGCATGGAGTCCACAGCTACCTGCCTTCCAGCGTTAGTATTACCCAAAGCACGGAATCTGGCACCATCTACCAGGCCGATGAAATCGAAGCGATCTGCAAAAAAGCTGCACAATTCAATATGGCCACCCACATGGACGGTGCGCGCTTCGGCAATGCGGTAGCCAGCCTTGGTTGTCATCCTGCCGATGTGACCTGGCGCGCAGGTGTACAGATGCTTTCTTTCGGTGCGAGCAAAAACGGTTGCCTGGCGGCCGAAGCATTGCTGGTGTTCGGCAAACCCGATTTAAAGGAAAAGGCAGAGCGACTGCGCAAGCGCTCAGGTCACCTGCTGAGTAAAATGCGCTTTGTGTCCGCCCAGTTACTCGCTTACGTAGAGGACGGCTTGTGGCTTGAAATGGCACGTCACGCCAATAGCCAGGCTGCAATTTTCGCTGAGGCGGTCAACAATCACCCTGAAGCGAGCCTCGAATATTCTACCGAAGCCAACGAGGTTTTCGTGAAGTGGTCCGCAACTGGGTTCAAACGCCTGGAACAAATTGGAGCCCAATTCCTGACCTGGCCGGGAAGGGACGACCTGGCACGCTTTGTTTTCTCGTACTGTACCAGCGAAGCTGAAACTACCACACTCTGCCGCGTACTGACCAGCTAGACAAAATCCCAGAGCCTGGATGAGATCATGAACAATCGTTGCTCTTTTTTGATCGCGCTGTATTTTCTGGCGATTACATGGCATCCCCAGGTTGCGGCCGCAGATTCGTACGTGGGGAGCAAACAATGCGCGTCCTGTCACGCCCAGGCCTATGAATCCTGGAAAGAATCTCATCATTACCAGGCAATGCTGCCGGCAAACGAAGAAAACGTGTTGGGAGATTTTTCGGACCAGGAATTTGAATACGCCGGCATCACCAGCCGCTTTTTCCGGAAAGATGGGAAGTACTTCGTCGCAACCGACAATGACAAGGGCCAATTGCAGGTATTTGAAATCACTTATACTTTTGGCTTCTTTCCTTTGCAGCAATATCTTGTGCCTTTCCCGGATGGCCGCTACCAGGCCTTGAATATCGTGTGGGACAGCCGGACCAAATCGATGGGCGGCCAGCGATGGATTCATCTCTACCCTGTAGACCCGGTTACCCACGATGACATCGTTCACTGGACCGGCGCTTTTCAGAATTGGAATTCCCGCTGCGCGGTCTGTCATTCAACCGGCCTCGAGAAAAACTATTCAAGCGCAACTAACCGTTATGAAACCAGCTGGAAGGAAATCAATGTAGCGTGTGAAGCCTGCCACGGCCCGGCCTCATCTCACCTGGAATGGGCTGGTGGCGACCGGCAGGCGGCTGACAAGGGGTTTGCGTTCTCACTCGATGACCGGGGTGCATTCGGTCCAACAAATGGCGCATCGACCCGGACATTCTCCCGCCTGGATGGCAATCGGCCCACGGTGCAGGTCGAGACATGCGCAGCCTGCCATTCCAGGCGCAGTGAACTGGCCGAGTTTCACGCCGGAAGGCTATTCAGCGATCAGTACCGCCTTTCACCGCTCGAACCGGGTTTGTATTTTCCTGATGGACAAATAAATGACGAAGTTTATGTGTATGGCTCATTCCTGCAGAGCAAAATGCAGCAGGCGGGAGTCGTCTGCACCAATTGCCACGACGCCCACAGCAACGCCGTCCGGGCGGATAACAATCAGCTTTGTACCCAGTGCCACATCAACACGGTGTATGACCGTCCGGAACATCACCGGCATGAGCAGAGCGGACAAGGCTCTTCCTGTGTGAATTGCCATATGCCGGTCAAGACCTACATGGTTATTGACGACCGGCACGACCACAGCTTCCGGGTTCCGGAACCCCGGCTCACGCTTGAACTCGGCATACCGAATACGTGCAACCAGTGCCATCAAGATAAAAACGCACAATGGGCACTCGACGCACTTGAGTCCTGGGATGTTACCGCTAACATTCGCGCCTCGCATGCCGTGGTCCTGAACACAGCATGGTCAGGCGTGTCTACCTCCCTGCCGGGGTTGCTCGCTTTGGTCAGCGACCCGGCTAATGCATCGATGATCCGATCCAGTGCGATAACGGCAACACGGAATTTCCCCTGGCAGGAATCACAGGCTACGACCCAGGCGCTGTTGGAATCCGGCGATTCATTGCTGCGCACTTCAGCCGTTCACTCAATGGACGGTGTACCGGTTGCACAGAGATATGCGATGTTGCGGGATTCCATTACAGACAGCAGCAAATCGGTCCGGATGGCCGTCGCCCGGCAGCTTTCCTCGCTTTCCGCTGACCAGTTACCCGGCAGTTCTGCAGCAGAACTCAAGGCATTGTTTCAGGAATACCTGGAAGCAATGAACCGCAATGCCGACATGCCTGAGGAGTTGATGAACCTGGCTCTGTTCTACAGCGCAAGCGGCGACCCTTTAGCCGCGGAAAAAGCCTACCGGTCCGCATTGAAAATTTCTCCCAACTTTATCCCGGCGATGTTGAACCTTGCAGACCTCTACCGGGCATCAGGCATGGATCAGCAAGCAGAACCGTTGTTAAGCGGAGCCCTCGCGCTGGCGCCGGATGAAGCGCAAACCAACCACGCAATGGGCTTGCTTTTGGTCAGGCAGGGCAAACTGGCCAAAGCACTGCCTTATTTACAGACGTCCGCCCAGATTGCACCCCAAAACGTCCGCTACAGTTATGTTCATGCAGTTGCGCTGTGGGAAACCGGGAGCCAAAAACAGGCGGTAGAAGAACTTGAACTGACACTGAGCCGACACCCTGGCAATCAGGAAATTGCTTCCGCACTGGCCAGCTATTACCAACAGTTGGGCAAAGAGGAAAAGCTCAAGCTGCTGATACAGCAATTCGAGCCTTCCAATTAAGGGAAGCGAGACTCTCTACATGTCGCCGCAGGTGACTCAAATAAAGCCGTCGAGCGCAGGCAATGCAGGTGGTGCGGTTTTGCCGCAGGCAAAGAAGCGCCGCCGGAATGCCGTTGCGCGTGCAGCCGCCTTCCGCAACAAGGATGCGGGAGCATATGTCCAGGGATGGACGGTAGTAGGGCAATGCAGGAGCAATTGCCGAGGGAAGCGAGACTCTTATTACTGGTCGCGGTAGAGCGACGGCTTTTGAAAAATATCGGCCAATTGCATCAACATTCGTTCTGCAGGCACCAGCTGTTCGCGTTGCTCCATCAACGATCTACCGAGGGCGGGTTCGTCGGTAATAATCACATCCACGCCTCGGCTGACCATGGCTGACATCCCTATAGGATCGTTGATCGTCCACACCATGACATCTTTACCCTGCTCATGTATATGGCGGATCAGGCGGCGTGAGGCAAAGCGGGCATTGAGGGCCAGAAAATCCACTTCCAGTTCCGCGAGGTTACCGACTGAGACCGAAGAAAGCAGGCCCACAATCAGGTCCGGGCGCAACTCTCGCATTTTCCTGATTCCGTTGAGATCCAGTGACATGACAGCCACCTGTTCCGACATACCGATTGCATCGACAATATCGCCAACCCTCCGCTCCAGTTGCTGTTGCGCACCGTAGTATTTGAGCTCAATGTTGACCCGTATCCGGCCCTTGCAGAGCTTCAGGACCTGCTCTAGTGTGGGAACTCTTTCATCGCTGAATTCCGCACCAAACCAGGATCCGATATCAACCTCTTGAAGCTCCTCCAGGGTACTGCTGGCTACGTTGAGCGGTACGCGTCCGATTCTTTTGAGGTCTCTGTCGTGAATAACTACGACTTCACCGTCCGCCGTTTCCTGGACATCAATCTCGACCCACTGCGCACCGCTGTCAATCGCCTTCCAGACAGCCGCCATGGTATTTTCAGGCGCTATTGCGGAAGCCCCACGGTGAGCCATGATTTCTGTTCGGTCTTCAAATTTCATTTCCTTCATCAAGCCATGAACAACTGATACCGAAATTACGAATCCAGCGAGCAACATCCAGGTTATTGTCTTCCGGTTTAAGACATCAGGTATTTTGCTGGCTGCTGCTGCGGGGGGAAAATCCATCCGGTCCTCTCCAGGCCCATTATCCGAATAAAGCATCACGATCAGGAGACTCAATAGTGAAGTGCTGACGAATGTGACCGCAAAGGAAATAACAAAGCCGGACAGGGAAATCAGGCTCAGAGCCAAAACCAGGGCGTTCATTGCGTCAGATTCAACCGAAAGTTGAATGAAATAGCTTCCGGTACCGGCAACCAGTGCCGAAGCGGCCGTTGCCATCAGCGTATTGCAAAGCAGCCAACCAAGCAGCCAGGCAGATATTTTTGACCGCTGGCCACGTGTCATTGCGCTGCTCTGGAGCAATGATCGAGACGGTGCAGCGCCACGTAGAAGCAACAACGGCAGGCAAAAAACCCAGCTGATGAACTTTCGCCACAGCTGTACACCCCAGGCGATAGCAATTAACAAGGCCCAGATGGTCGCAACGCGCCATTGCGGTGGTTTGACCGCCAGGTAGTAGTTGATGTCGTGGTCGGACAGCAATAAGTGGTAGACCAGCAGCAGCAGCAATACAAAGGGAATACTGTTCAAGACGACCCGAAGCAACACACGAACTGCCAGGCGAAAAAGCCGTGGTCCCTGGAAAACGAGGGTCGTAAGAATCTGCCGAACCGAAGCAGGGTTACGCTCCCGAGGGCTCCAGGCCGCCGAAATAAGTGCCGAAAGCTCAAGGAAAACGATAATGGAAAAAAATGAACCCAGAACAATGAAGGAAACCAACCCCAAGGGACTGAAGATGAAAAAAATAATATCCTGGTCCGATAGTGCCGAGTCGCCCGATAGCGCTATGGCCAGGCGCAGCAGGAGTGTTGCCAGTGGAGCGAGAAACACGAAAATCAAGACATTTACGGCCAGGTGAATCGCCAGGAACTGCCGCCAGTTTGATGCAAACCTCACGAGCAAAAACCTAATGTCTCCCCGAATACTATTCACGTTGATTGTCGGGCCCTTTATCTTTGCCTTCAAACCAAACCACGCTGGCCATCCGCCCTGTGACTCCATCCCTGCGGTAGGAAAAAAAGCGTTCAGGATCACTCAAGGTGCAAAAATCACCCCCAGACACTGAATGAACGCCCGCCTCTGCCAGTTTCAGTCTGGCGAGGGAATATATATCCAGCAAAAACCTTTCATTGTGGCAGCTGAAGCCAGCGGGAAATTCACCTGGGAATGCTTCAGCCACAGTTGAACCCACTTCGTACACGGCTGGACCGATAGCCGGCCCCATCCAGGCCAGTAAATTGGCGGGAGCCTCGTCCAAAGCCTGAACAGTCGCCTGCAGAATTCCCTTAGCCAACCCGCGCCAGCCCGCATGCGCAACACCGACCCGGTCACCCGAGCGGCTACAGAGAAAAACCGGCAGGCAGTCTGCCGTCAGCACCGCACAGACCTCACCCTTCCCGAACGCGACTACGGCGTCGCCTTTTATTTCATGGGTGGAACGGCCGCTATGGCGAACAACCACGTTGCCATGAACCTGGTGCAACCACTGGGCAGGTGAAGGCAGGGCTTTGTTCAGGCTGGCCCGGTTTTGTTCGACCAGGTAAGCGCTGTCACCACAACGTGAACCCAGATTAAAGCTGGACCAGGGACCACTGCTTACACCCCCGGAACGTGTCGTGCATATAGCGCGGACATTGGCTGGTGCAGGCCAGTTCGCCTGGATCCAGTCATGCTTCACTGCGTACCCGCTTCCAACTGGGCCAGCAAGTGTAGAAAATCTCCGGGCAAGGGTGCTTCGAAGGTAGCAGGCAGCAAGCTTGCAGGATGCACCAGACTCAGCCGGTGTGCATGCAAAGCCTGGCGTGGAAACGAGCGGACAGCATCCACAAGCTTCACGGGCAGGCCTCGCTTCAATTTCAGATTACGCCCGTAAACCCGGTCACCGGCGAGCGGAAAACCAATGTGTGCCATGTGAACGCGAATCTGGTGGGTGCGGCCTGATTCCAGCGACACCTCCACGTAGCAAATGCCATTGAAGCGTTGCAGAACACGGTAATGGCTGACAGCAGGTTTGCCCGAAGCTACTACCGCCATCCGCTTGCGGTCTTTGGGGTGGCGGCCAATCGGCGCGTTCACTGTACCGCCAACTATGATGTCCCCGGTTGCTACTGCCCGGTAAATTCGACCCATCTTCCGGGTCTGTAACTGATCCACCAGGCTGTTGTGGGCCCGCATGCTCCTGGCTACGACTAACACACCACTGGTGTCCTTATCCAGGCGGTGAACAATTCCCGAGCGCGGTAGAATTGCCAGTTTTTCATCGAAATTGAGCAAAGCATTCTGTAGCGTGCCATCCGGATTCCCCGCGGCCGGATGTACCACGAGGCCTGCCGGCTTGTTAACTACTACAAGATCATCGTCAGCATGAATGACATCGAGCGGAATGTCCTGCGCCTGAACCGTATCCTGGCGCTCAGCGTGTGCATCCAGTACCAGGTTTTCACCCCCACTGATGCGCCTGGTAGCTTTGGCCACCCGCCCGTCCACAGTCAGTTCCCCATTCCGAATCCACTTTTGCAGGCGCGCCCTGGAGTAGTCGGTAAACAGAAGCGCAGCAACCTGGTCCAGGCGCATCCCGGCATGAGTGTTGCCCGCCTTTGCTGAAGCTCTGATACGTTCGCTGCTCTGCGGCATCTGTTGGGGTGGCCCTTGCTGCTAAAAGGGTCTTCATTTTCACACAATATGAACATCAATTCCCTTCTTTTGCCCGGCGGATTCCGTTATCATTCCGCTTTCCAATTCAATCTGGCATTTCCAATGCACACTTGCTCCGGTTTCATTTGCAACCCTCGCTGGAAACACATCCTGGTGTTGTCCATGCTGGCTTTAGCGCTGAGCGTCTCCGGTTGTCGAAAAGACAAGGATTTCCAGGGTGAAATCAGTGCTGAGGACCTCTACGCGCAAGCCACCAAATCCCTGAACTCCAACAACTGGGGCCGGGCCATTGGAGCCTACAAGGCACTGCAGACCCGTTACCCATTCGGCCGCTATACAGAGCAATCGATGCTCGATCTTTCTTATGCCTATTTCAAGGTTGGCGAACCTGAAAACTCACTGTCCACGCTGGACCGCTTCATCAGAACCTACCCGGCTCACCCGAATGTCGACTATGCCTATTACCTGAAAGGCCTGGTCAATTATTCACAAAACATTGGTTTCCTGGAAAAAATGATGCCAAGCCGGGTCCGTGATCGCGACCAGTCAATGGCCCGGGATGCTTTCCTGGATTTCAGTGAACTGGTGCGGCGTTATCCCGACAGCCGCTACGTGCCGGATGCGCGTCAAAGGATGATTTTTCTACGCAACAACCTTGCTGCCTACGAAATCATCGTCGCCGAATTCTATCTGCAGCGTAAAGCCTACATAGCTGCGGCCAACAGAGCCCGGTACGCACTGGAAACTTACCCCAGCACCCCGCAAAGCGCCGAAGCACTTGTCATCTTACACAAGGCCTACACAGAGCTCGCATTACCTGGCCTGGCGGACGGATCGATGACCGTTTTGGCATTGAACTATCCCGACCATTACTACGTGCTTGGTAAAAAGAAAAAACGCAGTTGGGCTGATCGCCTCTGGCCGTTCGACTAAGCCATTTCGCTGTCGACCCAGCCTGAAGTAATCGGATAGCGCCGGTCCCGACCAAATGCACGATGCGTGACACGCACGCCGGGCGGCGCCTGCCTGCGCTTGTACTCGTTCGAAAGGACCAGCCCGGCGATTCTGCGAACCAGGGTTTCATCGAAACCATCGTTGACGATGCGGTCAATCGACCAGTCATGTTCCACGTAGCGTGATAGAACCGCATCAAGCTCCTCGTAAGGGGGTAAGGAATCGGAATCCGATTGGTCAGGTCTGAGTTCGGCGGAAGGGGGACGGGTAATCACCGCTTCCGGAATCACTGGCGACAAGCCGTTACGATATCGTGCGAGGGCGTATACCCGCATTTTGAAACAATCCAGCAGCGGGCCGAAACCACCGCACATGTCACCGTAAATCGTGCAATATCCGACAGCGAGTTCACTCTTGTTGCTGGTCGCCAGAGGCAGCCAGCCAAACTTGTTGGACAAAGCCATCACCATGTCACCGCGGATACGCGCCTGCAGGTTTTCTTCAGTGAGGTCTGGTTCAAGATTGTCGAATGACGGTGACAACAGGTTCAACATCGCCTCAAAAGCTGGTTCGATCGAGATACAGCGGTGATCCACTCCCAAAGCAACCGCCTGTTCCTGGGCCAACTCTATGCTCAGCCCCGAAGTGTGGCGCGAAGGCATCATCACGGTGTGCACACAGTCCGGACCCAATGCATCCACGGCAAGCGCAAGCATCAACCCGGAATCTATGCCACCCGACAAGCCGAAAACAACATCACTGAAGCCATTTTTATGGGCATAATCCCTGAGACCAGTGATCAGAACCCGGTAGATCTCTTCCATTTGCTCATCCGGCGGCGCCTTCCAGTCACGAGTGCTGAGTGCACCGCTGTGGGGATCGAACCCGGCCAACAACAGGGCCTCCTCACAAAGGGGGCCAGGGACAGACAGCACACCCTGCCCGTCCATCAACATGCTGCGCCCGTCGAACACCAGTTCATCCTGCCCGCCAACCAGGTTGCAATAAGCCATTGGCAAGCCCGTATCAGCATACCGCTCCGAGAACATTTTTTCGCGAGCCAGCAGTTTATCGTCACGATAAGGTGAAGCATTGGCTACCAGTAGCAGTTCGGCGCCCAGCTCCCTGGCCTGCAGCGCCGGCCCGGGCTCCCAGGCATCTTCACAAATGAGGACTCCGACCAGAACCCCCTTCAACTCAATCACCATGGGTTCCGAGCCAGGCCTGAAGTACCTTTGCTCGTCGAAAACTGCGTAGTTGGGTAGATGTTGCTTGGCACATCGGCCAATGACGCCCCCATCGCGGATCCAACTGATCGCATTGAAGCGCTTGCCGTCCTCCATCCAGGGGTGCCCAAAAACGACATCGATTCCATGTACCTGGCTTGCCAGGCGAACAACGGCGTCGTGGCAAGCCTCAAGAAAGCCAGGCCGTAACAGCAAATCTTCCGGCGGATAGCCGGTCAGAGCCAGTTCCGGGAATAGCAGCAGGTCCGCACCCGAATCCCGAGCGATCCCGACAAGTTCAAGCGCCCTGCGCAGGTTGCCTTTCAGGTCACCGACAAGGAAGTCGTACTGTGCCAGCGCAAGGGTAATCAATCGCAGAGCTTTTCCAGGATAGCGCTGCCAAGATCAGCAGGTGACCGTACCGTGGTGACTCCAGCCGCCTCCAGCGCTTCAAATTTGGCTTCTGCTGTACCCTTACCCCCTGCAATAATGGCCCCTGCGTGACCCATGCGTTTACCAGCAGGAGCGGTGACACCGGCAATATAGGCGACCACCGGTTTTGTCACATGTTCAGATATGAACTGTGCGGCGTCTTCTTCGGCTGAACCGCCAATTTCACCCACCATGATAATTCCGTCTGTTTTGTCATCGTCCTGGAACAGGCGGAGCACATCAATGAAATTCATCCCCTGAATGGGGTCTCCGCCAATACCGATACAGGTCGTCTGGCCGAGCCCTGCAAGGGTTGTCTGGTATACAGCTTCGTAGGTCAATGTGCCGGAACGGGAGACCACGCCAATGCGGCCTTTGCTGTGTATCTGACCCGGCATGATTCCGATCTTGCATTCTCCGGGGGTGATGATTCCGGGGCAGTTGGGGCCGATAAGCCAGGTTTCAGGCTGGTTCGCAAGTACCGCTTTGACGGTCATCATATCCTGCACTGGAATGCCTTCCGTGATGGCCACGATGACCCGCACACCGGCATCGGCAGCTTCCAATATTGCGTCGGCCGCAAAAGGTGGCGGCACATAGATGACACTGGCATCGGCTCCAGTTTCATCCACGGCATCAGCCACGGTATCGAAAACCGGCAGATCAAGGTGGGTTTGCCCGCCTTTGCCGGGCGTGACACCGCCGACGATCTGTGTGCCGTAATCCAGCGCCTGCCGGGAGTGGAACGTTCCCTGGTTTCCGGTGAAACCCTGGCAAATGACTCTTGTCGTGCTATCGATCAATACGCTCATTAATTATGCTCCGTTCCTTCAGGCTACTGCAGCAACGGCTTTATTAGCCGCATCATTCAAATTGTCTGCTGCGATAATGGCGAGTCCACTCTCATTCAGCAAAGCTCTTCCCTGGTCGACATTGGTTCCTTCCAGCCTGACCACAACTGGAACCGTCACACCCACTTCACTTATCGCTGCGATAATGCCCTCGGCAATTTCGTCGCAGCGAACGATGCCGCCGAATATGTTGACGAGTATCGCTTCAAGCGTTGGGCTGGATAGTATCAACTTGAATGCTTCCTTGACCCGGCTTGCGTTCGAGCCACCGCCCACGTCCAGAAAATTGGCGGGTTCGCCTCCATTAAGCTTGATCACGTCCATTGTGGCCATGGCGAGGCCGGCGCCATTGACCATGCAGCCGATGTTTCCGTCCAGGGTCACGTAGTTGAGATCGTGTTTGCTGGCGGCAACTTCGATCGGATCCTCTTGTGCCTCATCACGCATGGTCGCCAGTTCCGGGTGACGGAACAGGGCGTTGTCGTCCACGTTGATCTTTGCATCCAGCGCCAGCAGGTTGCCGTCATTATCAATAATCAGGGGATTGACCTCTATAAGACTCAGATCCTTTTCACGGAAAAGGCGGTAGAGTCCGGACATGATCTTGCCCAGTTGCCGGACCTGCAACCCGGTCAGGCCCATGCCGAAGCCCATCTTGCGCGATTGGAACGCTTGCAGACCAGCTGTGTTGTCTACGTTTACTGAAATGATTTTCTCCGGTTCCGTCGCAGCCACTTCCTCGATATTCACGCCTCCGGCGGCCGATCCCATGAATGTCACGCAGCTGTTTACACGATCGATAAGGGCAGAGAGATAAAGTTCATTGGCAATATCTACCGCTGCAGCGATCAGTACGTTCTCGACCGGTAATTCGAGGCCACCGGTCTGGTAGGTGCTGATCTTCATGTTGAGCATGTGTTCGGCTTCTGCCCTGACCCCTTCCAGGCTGCGAACCAACTTAACGCCCCCTGCCTTGCCACGCCCGCCCGCATGAACCTGCGCCTTGACGACCCACATATCACCGCCCATTTCACGCGCAGCTTCTACGGCGGCTAACGGCGTTGCTGCCACGATGCCGGCAGGCACGGGAATTCCGTATTCGGCGAATAATTCCTTCGCCTGGTATTCATGAAAATTCATGCTTTCTCCTCGAGATTGGTTCCTGCTCGTTAACACAGGGGCCAGAAGCCCGTATCCGGGATGATAGGAAGTCTGTCATTTTCCACTGAATTCGCCATGAAATCAAAGTCAATTCCTTGGATGATATACTTCCCGGGCCAGAGATTTTCAGCTCAGCTCAACGAGGGAAAAAGGATTAGCCCCCAAGATGCAAAGCCATGAGTAAAGTACTTGAATACACCGCCTGTCCCCTGTCGGCTCCGCTGACTCGGAGGATTGTCGGCTACCTCAACATTTATCGGATAATCATCACAACACTGCTGACTTCCGCCCACATCGGAGGCCTGCTGCAGGCCAGTGCACAAGCGACCCATGGAACGATCGCCACAGTTGTCCTGGTAGCGTATCTCCTGTTCGCGGCCCTTCAGCTGTTCGGCACCAACCGTACAGACATTAATATTTTCCGCCTGGCCACTTATTCACTGTTTACCGATATTTTTTTCCTTTCCCTGTTGGTCGCTGTGTTTGCAAGCGTTGAAGGCGGTGTTGGCATTTTGCTTGTTTTCACCAGTGCCGTGTCGGCGGTCCTGTTGCCCTTGCGAGTCGCACTGTTGTTGGCTTCGATCGCCAGCCTGACCATGATTGGCACAGCATTGTGGAATTTCAGCACGTATTTCAATACCGCGTCCGCAATGCTCCAGGCCGGTCTTTACAGCGTGACGGCCATGATTTCCGCAGTCATGGCCAATAAACTCGCGTACTGGGCACGAGACTACCGGCTGATTGCTGAAAAGCAGAAAGAGACACTGAGCGAATTGGAACAAGTCAACGAATTGATTATACGGCGCATGAAAACAGGCGTCATAACGGTTGATGAAGCCGGAGTGATCGGAGTAATGAATGAATCAGCCTGGTTCCTGATGGGCAGTCCCTCCGTTAGACAGCGTTCGCTCAAGTCCCTTACACCGCACCTGGAGCAGGCCCTGAACCAATGGAAGAAAGACATGACGTCCGAACCCAAGCCGGTCTTACTTGAGACCAGCCAGGCACAGGTTCTACCCAGCTTCGTGGCTCTTCCCGGCGATGTCGGGTTTGGCGCGGTGATCTTCATGACAGATAACAACGTGGTTGCCCAGCGGGCTGTTGAGCTTTCAGTGAGCTCCCTGGCCAAGTTGTCTGGCAGTATTGCACACGAAATACGGAATCCGCTTGCAGCACTGAATCATGCGTCACAACTGCTGGAAGAATCCCCACAAATCCGCTTGCCGGAAATGCGCCTCATCAACATCATTCAGAATCATGCCAAGCGGATGAACGGAATCATTGAAAATATTCTACAGCTGTCCCGACGGGAACATTCACGTCCGAGCCTGGTGCCCCTGCATACCTTTCTACCGGATTTTGCCAATGAGTTTGAGTCTTCCCAGGTTAACCGGCAACTGGATTTTCAGGCCGCGTTCGACCCGGAGGAAACCAATGTGGTCTATGATAAGGGCCAGTTGAGTCAATGCCTGTGGAAGCTGCTTGACAATGCCGTTGACCACGCCAGCAAGGATAAATCGATCCCGAAAGTCAGACTTGCATTGACCCGGGACCAGGAATCCGGATTTTGTGTCATTACCGTCGCTGATAATGGGCCGGGCATCAGCAAGACCCAACTGGGTAAGATTTTCGAGCCGTTTTATACCACCCGAAAAGAAGGTTCCGGGCTGGGCCTGTACATTGCGAAACAACTTTGTGAAGCAAACCAGGCGGAACTTACGGTAGACTCCGAACCTGGCGAAGGCGCGTTTTTCCATATCCGCCTTGCCCTGGCCCGTGCAGCCCCAAAACAGGTATAGAAAAGAGCCTTCGAAGAGGGCCGATGTATTGAGGAATCTATGAACCAGATCTCGCAACATGTTCTCGTAGTAGACGACGAACCTGACATCAGGGAATTACTCCAGGTGACCTTGAGCAGGATGGGTTTGGAAGTAACCACCGCGGAAGACCTTGCTGAGGCCCGCCGCGCTTTGCAGTCAGGCGAGTTCAGTTTTTGTCTCACGGATATGCGCCTCCCCGACGGCAACGGTCTGGACCTGATCGAGGAAGTCTCTGAACAGTATCCCGACCTGCCCATCGCAATGATCACGGCTCACGGCAAAATAGAAGATGCAGTATATGCACTCAAGATTGGCGCTTTCGACTTCGTCTCAAAACCTGTGGACCTGGCGGTACTCCGCAAGCTCGTCAGCACTGCGCTGAAAATCCGCAAAGAAGAACCTGGGGGGAGAACAAAACACACCCGGGACAAAACAACCGGTGGTTCTGATTCGGCTCTGGACAAACTAACCGGCTCGTCAACGGCCATCATGCAATGTAAAACGATGATCGCCAAACTGGCCCGCAGCCAGGCCCCCGTGCTGGTCAGTGGCGAGTCCGGCTCGGGGAAGGAATTGGCAGCACGCCTCATCCATGAACTGGGACCGCGGGCAGATGGCCCCTTCGTCCCGGTCAATTGCGGCGCGATACCTACCGAGTTGATGGAAAGCGAATTTTTTGGCCACCGGAAAGGCAGTTTCACCGGAGCCAACGTGGATAAAGAAGGTTTGTTTCAAGCCGCTGACGGCGGGACATTGATGCTGGACGAGGTGGCTGATCTGCCCCTGCATATGCAGGTCAAGTTGCTACGCGTTATCCAGGAAAAAGCCGTCATGCCGATCGGAGCCCGCGAGGAAGTTCCGGTTGACGTTCGGATTCTCAGCGCGACTCACCAAGCACTCAAGCCATTGGTAGAGGACGGCAAGTTTAGAAGCGACCTGTATTTCCGCTTGAACGTCATTGAACTGCATATGCCCGACTTGCAGGAACGAGTGGAAGATATTCCATTGCTCGCCAACCGTTTTCTGGCAGAAATCTCGGAGCAATGGAACGGAGAGAAGACGCCGGAAATCTCAGATGAAGCCATGGACGCTCTTAGCCGGCACAGCTACACCGGAAACGTTCGCGAACTCATTAATATTCTGCAACGCGCTATCACCATGAGCGAGGGGAGCGTAATTCAGCCGGCAGATCTTCTGTTGGAGCACGTTGAGGTTCGCGAAACCGCAGCGGTTGAGGCTGAAAAGCAGGACGACGAATCCCTGGACAGCTACATCGAAGGAATAGAGAAGAAATTGCTCGAGGATGCTCTTCGCAATGCACGCTATAACAAGACGAGAGCGGCGGAGCTTCTGGGAATCAGTTTTAGGTCGTTCCGCTACAAGCTGAAAAAATTTGGAATCGAGTGACCGGGGCCAACGCTTCACCACCGTACCCCGGCACCGACGCAGCAAAGATCACGGCTAATCATCGGGAGCCCTCGTTCCTGCTCAGCCTGTTGATCCCGATCCTGATCGGTTCTTACCTGTTCCTGACTTCTACGAGCTACCTGATTCCCGGATTCTGGCCTTACGATTCCAAGCGAATTCTGCAATTTGCGCTATTGCTCATTCTGTTCCTTGCCCCGGCGTTTAACGGGCGTATCCGAAATGAGTTCGGCTGCCTGTTAACATCGGTTCCCACTTGGCTCAGGGTCACCTTTATATGCATGTTTGGTTGGGGAATCGTTTCAGCGCTGACCAACGCGCAGTCATTTATGCACGCACTGAACTCCCTGTCAGAGGTGGCTTTGCTATCAGCACTCGTACTCGGCGTTTTTGTTGTTGCTGCATGCCGCCGAATTGCAGGTCGTTGGTTCGACCGGATAGCTATAGCGCTATTAGCGCTCACCGGGCTTGCTGTCGGCATGCAGGACCTGGTCGGAGCCGCCGCGGCCCATTTCGCGGGAGTAGAATTCAATTTCGGTCTATCCCTGATTTATTTTTCCTGGCCACGTTTCTATAACCAGGTCCAGACCTGGATGGTTCCGGCGCTGGTTGCACTTCCCTTGTTGTTTGCCCGCCACCGACTGGCATCCATCCTATGCTTCATTGTGCTGGGCCTGCAGTGGTACATCATCCTGGCAACCGGCGCCCGCGGAAGTTTTTTCAGCATAAGCGCTGCGATTGTTTTTGCGATGATCCTTTTGCCAACTGTTCGCTACCGCTTGCTCAAGTGGCAGGCTTTTGGGGTTACACTCGGCGTACTTATCTTTGCCCTGGTGGCGTTCAGTTTCGAAGCGGGCGGTCAGGCCGGCAACACCGAAGCAGGATCAGGCTCGATTCAAAGCCCGGTTGTCCGTCAGGCCGATAGAGGAGCCGGTGGCGGTATGCTGCCTGGTGCAGAAAGCAGTTTTTTCAGGCAGTCTCTGGGCAGACCCATGACCCATACATCCGGCAGGACATGGATGTGGTCAGTGACGGTTCGTGATTCCCTAAACCATCCTTTACTGGGCATCGGGCCGATGAATTACGTGTGCACCAGCCCGAAACGAATCGGGCATCCACATAATTTTCCGCTTCAACTTGCCGCGGAATGGGGGATTCCCGTAGCACTGTCCGCGTGCGTCATCTTTCTGTTCTTGCTAACAAAGGGCTGGCAAAGAGTTCGCAGGGATGGATTCGGCGCGACTGATGACGGTGCGACAGCCGCACTGCTACTCACTGCCGTGCTGGCTGCTGCCTTGCATGCCTGCCTCAGCGGGGTAATGGTGATGCCCGCCAGCCAGGTCACGGGCTTGCTGATTTGCGGCATGCTGTTGGGTCTGTACCCAGCAGCATCGGGCGCAAGGCGTGTTGCGGCATTGCACTGGGGTTTTATTCCAGGCTTGTTGTTGTCAGCGGGCCTGTTAGGGCTCGGCGTCCATGAACTGAGAATCATGAAAGACCGCGAAAGCGTTTTGCTTCCGAGGGGCAATTTGCTTCCCAGAATCTGGCAAAATGCCAAAGTGTGCACGCTTTATGTACAACAAAATGACGTCAAATAATGACAATTTTTGTCACAATGTGACTATTAACATGTTTTTTGCATTGTAGATATGCCAGTTAATTTGTCTATCTTATTGTTTTTATTTATATGTTACTAATGGCACGTCATTTGCATTATGTTTCTCGCGATCCTAAAATGAAAGGGATTTTGAAAAGAAGTCGGACAGACTTCTTTAATGTGTTTTACCAGGAGGGTAATATTGTGAAAAACATGAAACGCGTTTCTAAAGGTTTTACCTTGATTGAACTGATGATCGTTATTGCGATCATCGCCATTCTTCTGGCGCTGGCCTTGCCTGCGTACCAGGACTACACCATTCGCGCCAAGACGACAGAAGGGTTGTCACTGGGAGCTTCACCGAAGCTTGCAGCGACCGAAACCTGTCAGTCTGATCCTAACGCCACCTTGCCTGCTGATGCTGGCTACGATTTTGCAGCTGGTGGTGGTGATGATGATTACGTTGATTCTATCGTGATATCAGGTGACTGCACTGGACCAATCGTCACTATCGGAATTAACACGAATACGGGTGCTGATGCGCCATTCGATCTCGTTCTCACGGGTAGCGACGCTAACGCCGGTCAGTTCACCTGGGTTTGCACCAACGACGGTGAACCCCAGCACGTTCCGACCTCTTGCCGCGGCAGTGGATAGCGGTAAGCTAAAACAGGCATGAAGAAGAACCCCCGGTCAGCGACCGGGGGTTTTTTTAGCGGAAATTACAGACGCTATTCAGATAGATTTAATGGGAGAACCGATTAACGATAAATTCAGGGAAGTAAATGACCACCCGGACAAGGGACAGGTAAAAACAGGGTGGCATTGGAGAGTCCAAAATGATGCATAAGAAAGAATCTCTGTACCACCCGCCAAATGGCCACACCGTCAGCGGCTTTACCTTGATCGAGCTGATGATCGTTGTTGCGATCGTAGCCGTCCTCCTCTCACTCGCACTGCCCGTATATTCCAATTATGCAAGACGGGCAAAAATTGCCGAGAACCTAAGCGTCGGAAATTCCGCGAAAACTTCGGTAAGCGCGACTTGTGTGGAAGATCTAACCATTTCCGCACTGAATAACAGCCTGGCTGGTTACAGCTTTGAAGCGGGCAGTAACAACACCGACTACGTCGAAAGCGTTCAGGCCAGTGGCCCATGCACCAGTCCTTTGATAACCATAACAAGTAAAAACACCGGCCAATCTCCTGCCCCCGATCATTCTGCTGAATGGAGAAATTACCAAGGGGGCTGGGCAAATCAGGTGGACCTGCTCCAGCGACAACACACCCGACTGGCTTTTGCCAAACACATGTCGTAGCTAAATTTTCTGATTATTCATATTGCACAATAACTTGCAGACATTAGATGATAAATAGGTATAATATAATCGGGTAACAAGGAGTAACCCGCTATTGAACACTGAGTTGAAGGTCAAAGGCAATCTCAATGGACTCGCCCGCCGCTTGGTGGCCGAGAACATCATGGATGAGATTACGGCTAAAAATGCTTGTGCCCAGTCCATCAAAGGAAATAAAACACTTCTCAGTTGGCTGATCAAAAATAATTCGGCAAGCCCTGACGCGCTCGCTTCCGCTGCAGCGGAAGAATACGGCATACCATTGATCGATATCACGGCATTCGATTTAACCCAGGCACCAATCGGCCTGGTTAACGAAGCGCTGATTGAAAAACACCAGGCGCTGCCGCTCCATTTACGCGGCAACCAACTCTTCATCGGAATGAAGGATCCCACCGATCACGAACTCATTGATGAAATAGCATTCAGTTCAGGGTTCCATGTCGAGCCCATTCTTGTGCCTGCCGACCAACTTGAGCCCGCCATTGAAAGGGCGATGGAATCCACCAGCCCTGCGTTCGACGATTTTGACGACGAGGAAGACCTGGATGATGTTGGTTTCCAGGTTGAATCAGAAAGCGTTGACGACGCAGGAAGTGATCCGGCCGTCGATGAAACCCCGGTGGTTCGATTCATCAACAAGGTATTGCTGGACGCGATTAGAAAGGCCGCTTCGGATATTCATTTTGAACCGTATGAAACACGCTACCGAATTCGCTACCGATTGGACGGCGTACTCAAAAATGTCGCCGGACCACCGGTGCAGATGTCACGGCGGATATCTTCCCGGCTTAAAGTCATGGCCGGGCTGGATATCGCCGAAAAGCGTGTTCCCCAGGATGGGCGCATCAAGCTTAGCCTTTCGCGGGCCAAGAGCATCGATTTCAGAGTCAGTACCTGCCCCACGCTGTTTGGTGAAAAAGTCGTTCTGCGTATCCTGGACTCCGCAGCCACCAAGATGGGTATCGCTGAACTTGGTTTCGACGAAGACCAGCAAAAAACCTTTCACGATGCCGTAAAGAAACCCTACGGAATGGTACTTTCAACAGGCCCGACGGGTAGCGGTAAAACCGTTTCTTTGTATACCGCTCTGCAGTTACTCAACGACGAGGGACGAAATATCTCCACCGTTGAAGATCCGGTTGAAATTCGCGTTCATGGTATCAACCAGGTAGCACAGAACACGAAACAGGGCATGACTTTTGCCCGTGCGCTCCGGGCATTCCTGCGCCAGGATCCGGACGTTATCATGGTCGGGGAGATTCGCGATATTGAAACGGCGGAGATTGCCATCAAGGCCGCTCAAACCGGGCACCTGGTTTTATCTACTTTGCACACGAACGACGCCCCACAGTCCATTACCCGCTTGATGAATATGGGCGTACCCAGCTATAACATCACATCGGCCGTGAATTTGGTGGTGGCGCAACGCTTGCTCCGAAAGCTGCATAGCTGTAAAAAGAAATTTGAACTCCCGCCCGAAGCACTGCTCAAGGCGGGCTTCGAAAAACATCAACTTGAAGAACTAACGCTTTACCAGCCAAACGGCTGCAGCGAATGCAACGAAGGATACCGTGGAAGAACGGGCATATTCGAAGTGATGCCCATTACCGATGATATAGCGAGAATCATCCTTGAGGAAGGCAACGCACTTCGTATCGCCGAGCAGGCCAGGAAGGAAGGAATTATCGATCTCCGGCAGTCTGCTTTGATTAAAGTTGCGAATGGAATCACCGATCTGATTGAAATTAACCGGGTAACCAAGGACTAGGTTATGGCAACGACTCAAGTACAACCAACTGTTTTTCTCTGGCAGGGCCGGGACAAGCGCGGCACCAAGTTAAAAGGACAACATATCGCCACGACACCCAATCTGGTTCGTGCCGAGCTGCGCAGGCAGGGTATCAACCCAATCAGTGTGAAGAAAAAACCCAAGCCCTTGTTCGGTGGTGCCGGCAGCCGGGTCAGCTCGAAGGACATAGCCGTATTCAGCCGGCAACTGGCAACCATGCTGAAATCGGGAGTGCCGCTGGTAACAGCTTTCCAGATTATTTCCGGAGGTATCAAAAACCCGCGAATGCGGACCATGGTGGACAAAATCCGGTCTGAAATCGAATCGGGCAGTACGCTCTACGAAGGCCTGGGAAAATATCCTGTTCAGTTCGATGAACTTTACACCAACCTGGTGAAGGCTGGGGAAAGCGCAGGCGTACTTGATACCATTCTGGATGATATCGCCACGCATAAAGAACGAATCGAGAGTATCAAGGGCAAAATCAAGAAGGCACTTTATTACCCCGCGGCCGTTATTGCTGTCGCCATCGTCGTATCATCGATCCTTCTGATTTACGTTATTCCGCAATTCGAAGGAATCTTCCAGAGTTTTGGAGCAGATCTGCCAGCTTTTACAAAGATGGTCGTTAACGCATCGCGCTACATGAGATCCAATGGGATTTATATACTGGCTGGCCTGGTCGCGACTATTGTGGCTCTCATCATGGCCAAAAAACGATCGACGAAATTCGCCCACTGGATTGACCGTACCTCACTGAAAATCCCAATTGTTGGCCATATTCTCGAACAGGCCGCGATCGCCCGGTTCTGCCGTACGCTGGCTATCACGTTTGCCGCCGGCGTACCTCTGGTTGACGCATTGAAAATCGTGTCTGGTGCCACCGGTAACCGGGTATTCGATGAAGCCGCATCAAGAATACGCGAAGACGTTTCGGTGGGGCATAACCTGCAGATGGCGATGCAGCAAGTTGGTGTTTTTCCCAGCATGGTGATCCAGATGGCCTCAATTGGTGAAGAGTCCGGCTCACTGGATGAAATGCTCGTCAAGGTCGCTGAGGCATACGAGGAAGAAGTGAGCAATGCGGTCGATGCGCTCAGCAGCCTGCTGGAACCACTGATTATCGTCTTCGTCGGTGTTATCGTAGGCACCATGGTCATTGCAATGTACCTGCCCATATTCAAGATGGCGGCTGTCATTTAGACGCCGCTGGAAGGCCGGTTATCATGTTGGAAGCTTTCTTGGAATCCGCACCCCTGCTGTATGCAGGGGTGTTTATATTTGGGACGGTCATCGGCAGCTTTCTAAACGTTGTCATTCTCCGGATTCCACCACAGCTCGAATATGATTGGCAGTGCCAGTGCCGCGAATTGCTGGAACTTGACAAGGGCGATGAAAAGCGCCCGCCAGGTATCGTTATTTCCAGGTCCCGCTGCCCGACATGCGGGCATGGCATCAAGGCCTTGGAGAACATTCCACTGCTCTCTTACCTGTTGCTGCGGGGTAAATGCTCGGCATGCAAAGCGCGGATTCCGTTGCGCTACCCCACAGTTGAATTCCTTACTGGAATTTTGTTCGTGATCACTATTTGGCATTTCGGGCCAAACCTGCAAGGTATCACTGCCTTGTTCCTGACGGCGATGTTGGTCGCCATGGCCGGAATAGATTTCGATCACCAGTTGCTGCCTGACAATATGACCATTCCGTTAATGTGGGCAGGCATCCTGATTAGTTTCTGGTCAGTTCACGCCGGCCTCGCGTCGAGCGTAACGGGGGCAATAGCCGGCTACCTGGTCCTGTGGTCCATTTATCATTTGTTCCGACTGCTTACCGGCAAAGAAGGTATGGGCTACGGTGACTTCAAGCTTCTCGCCGCCCTGGGTGCCTGGATGGGCTGGCAAATGCTTCCGTTGGTCGTTCTGCTTTCTTCGGTAGTGGGTGCCGTTGTCGGGGTGGTCCTGATAGGAACCGGCCGGCTCAGAAAAGACAAACCCATGCCGTTTGGCCCCTTCATCGCCGCGGCGGGCTGGATAGCCCTGATCTGGGGTGAGCGGATCATTGACCTTTATACCCGGTCCGGCAGGTTCGGCTGAGGGAGATCACCATCAGCCGAAACCGAGCTATACAGAAAAAGAAATCGGGCATTTTTTCTGTCGTCCTGACCGGGGGCATTTCTTCTGGCAAAACAGCCGTAGCCGATTGTTTCACCCTATTGGGAACACCGGTCATCGACTCGGACCTGATTGCCCGGGAGTTGGTCGAACCCGGCCAGCCCGCGCTAGTCCGGATTACCGAGGTGTTCGGAATTGATTTTCTGAGCCCCGAGGGCCGCCTGGATCGAAGAAAGATGCGTCAAGCCATATTCTCCTCTCCGGAGCAAAAAACCCGCCTGGAGGCGATCCTGCACCCACTCATCGCCAAAGTGGTGCTGCAGCGTGTCGAAGAACTGGATGCTTCCTACTGCATGCTGGCCATACCACTGTATGCAAAATCATCAGCGTATGCCTGGATAAATCGGGTCCTGGTGGTGGATGTCAGCGAAGAAATACAAATCAAACGCGTAATGGCCCGCGACCGGATCAGCAGGCAACAAGCCCAGTCCATTCTGAACGCACAGACTAGCCGCCAAGACAGGCTTGCGCTGGCAGACGACGTCATCGACAACAGCGGCGGCCTCATTGATCTGCCGGAAAAAGTAGAAGCGCTACATAAAAAATATTTAAAGCTGGCAATTTAAGGCTTTGTATCTGTGCAGTTATGACCATCAGGCAATGAAGGCGGGGTGGTTTTCGCCGCAGGCGAAAGAAATACCGCCTGAATGCCGTTCGTCGGTGATCCTCTAGGAAAGCCTTCCGTGACAATGCTTGTACTTGTTGCCAGAGCCACAGGGGCAAGGCTCGTTTCTTCCCACCTTTCGTCCTTCCCGTACAAACGTCTCATTGCTGGTATCTGCAGCGGAAGGGCCCTGCCCCACAGCTGCTCCGGCCGCGTCATGCCGGTACACCATTTGCGTTTCCTGGCGGCGTTGCGCATCGACTGCTGCAACGTCTTCTTCCGCCTTCACCTGAACACGGGCCAGTATCCGAACTACCTCGTGCTTGATGTTATCCAGCAAGCCGGTGAACATCTCGTAAGACTCCCGCTTATACTCCTGCATCGGCTGCTTCTGGGCATATCCGCGCAGTCCAATGCCCTGCCGCAAATAATCCATGCTGGCGAGATGGTCTTTCCACTGCTGGTCCAGGACGTTCAGCATTAAGGACTTTTCAAAGTGCCGCATGACCTGGGATCCGGTCAATTCTTCCTTTTTGTTTAAGTGCTCATCAACGGCATCCAAAATTCGGCCACGTAACACTTCCTCATGAATGTTTTCGTCCTCGTTCAGCCAATCGGAGATGGGCAGGTTGACGCCAAATTCACCGTCAAGTGCATTTTCAAGCGCCGGTATTTCCCATTGCTCATCAATGCTTCCAGGCTGAACGAACCGGTTGATGACTTGATCGAAGACATCGTGTCTCATCTCCTTGATTGTTTCACCAATTTCGTCCGCCTCCATCAGTTCATTACGCTGCTGATAGATGACTCGGCGTTGATCGTTCGCCACATTGTCGTAGTCGAGCAAATGCTTGCGTACATCGAAATTGTGCGCTTCTACCTTACGCTGGGCATTTTCAATCGCGCGGTTCAACATGCCGGCCTCGATCGCCTCATCTTCCTTCATACCGAACCGCTGCATCAACACAGACATCCGGTCAGAAGCAAATATTCGCATCAGGTTGTCTTCCAGTGACAGGTAAAACCTGGACGAACCCGGGTCACCCTGTCGGCCGGAGCGCCCCCTGAGCTGATTGTCTATACGGCGTGATTCGTGGCGTTCGGTACCGATGATGTGTAAACCGCCTGACTCTACAACCTGTTCGTGGCGTTTCTGCCATTCCTGTTTGATTTTCTCCCGTTCACTTTCGCTTGTGTCTTCCGCTAGCTCATCCATTTCGGCCGCCAGATTGCCGCCCAACACGATATCCGTACCGCGACCGGCCATATTCGTGGCGATTGTTACGGCTTTGGGCCGGCCGGCATTCGCCACGATGACGGCTTCACGTTCATGTTGCTTTGCGTTCAAAACCTCGTGGTTGACTTTGCGCTTTTTGAGCATGCCGGACAGCAATTCAGAGGTCTCAATGGAAGTCGTACCCACTAGCACCGGCTGACGGCGCTCCTCGCAATCTTCAATGTCGTCAATGATGGCGTTGAACTTGGCCTCGGTCTTCAGGAATACCAGATCATCCTTATCATCGCGAATCATTGGCATAGCGGTAGGAATCACCACGACCTCCAGACTGTAAATAGACTGGAACTCATAGGCTTCCGTATCGGCCGTACCCGTCATGCCGGAAAGCTTGTCGTATAGCCGGAAGTAATTCTGGAAAGTAATCGAGGCGAGTGTCTGGTTTTCCCGTTGAATCGGAACGCCTTCCTTGGCCTCGATGGCCTGGTGTAATCCCTCCGACCAGCGCCGCCCGGCCAGCGTACGACCCGTGAACTCGTCGACGATAACAATTTCTCCGTTCTTGATAATATAGTCCACGTCATTACTGAACAGATGGTGTGCACGTAACCCCGCGTTCAGATGATGAACGAGATTCAGATTCTGGGCGTTGTACAGACTGTCGTCTTCCTTCAACAGTCCCGATTTCACCATCAACTCCTCGACGGTTGCCATCCCCTCTTCAGTTAGATAGACCTGTTTTTGTTTCTCATCGATTGTAAAGTCGCCCTCAGCAAATTCACTTTCCTCTTCAGACAGGATTTCAGCTTTTGTCAGGCTTGGTATCAACTGGTTTATTCGAACGTATAGCTGAGGTGTTTCATCGGCTGGACCCGAAATGATGAGCGGTGTTCTGGCCTCATCAATCAGGATCGAATCGACCTCATCAACGATGGCAAAATAACGGTCGCGTTGTACTTTCTGGTCGCTTGAAAAAGCCATGTTATCGCGCAGATAATCAAAGCCCAGCTCATTGTTTGTTGCATAAACCACGTCACAGGCATAGGCAGCGCGCTTGGCGGCCGGCGTCATTTCTGGTATCGCCACGCCGACCGTTAATCCCAGCGCAGTGTAGATCGGCTTCATCCACTCAGCGTCTCTGCGGGCAAGGTAGTCATTGACGGTGACAACATGCGCACTCATGCCGGTCAGGGTGTTCAGATACACGGCCAGGGTTGCCATGAGGGTCTTGCCCTCGCCGGTTTTCATTTCGGCGATTTCGCCCTGGTGGAGCACCATGCCGCCAATCATTTGAACGTCGTAGTGCCTCAAGCCCAAGGTACGCCATGACGCCTCACGAACCAGTGCAAAGGCTTCAGGAAGCAACGAGTCAAGGGATTCACCGCCCTCATGCCGCTGCCGAAATTCGCTCGTTTTTTCTGTCAGCTCAACATCGGTAAGAGCCTTGATGGACTGTTCCAGATCATTGATCTTGTGGACAAATTTGCCCATTTTCTTGACCAGCCGATCATTGCGGCTGCCGACGAATGTTGTAATCAGCTTATTGAGCATCTGGAAGGGTATCTTTGTATTTTTGCGCCGATTGGTATTTGGGGTCAATCGCACGCTGTTGCAAGACAGTGGCTGCTATCTTAGCCTGAAGCTTGTTAACACATGCCCTAACGTAGATTGCCAACGAAACCGGCCGGATTGATTCGCGCGCCGTCTTTCAATACTTCGAAATGCACGTGAGGGGATGACGCCCTTCCAGTGCTGCCCATCAGGGCAATCACCTGGCCCGGGTTGACGTGCTCACCGGCTTTAACTGTCAATTCATCACTATGTGCGTAGCGGGTCCGGTATCCGTTCCCATGATCTATTTCCACTGTCTTGCCATAGCCGCTACGATTGGCAGCCCAAATGACAACACCGCTGGCGACACTGAGTACCTCCGTGCCGCGCGTACCGGCAAAATCCAGACCGCTGTGCTGTGCGCGTTCGCCGGTGAAAGGATCATTTCGTTCGCCGAACCTCGATGAAATCCAGCCCTTCCTGACGGGCCATCCGGTCGGCGTAAGGTCGTTCTCAAGCTGCCGGTTTACCATCAGAAACTGCAAGGCATCCAACTGCAAAGATTGACGCCGCAGTTTTTCGCTCAACGCAACAATAGCAGGCCTCAACTCTTTCTCTGTAGTGGAGCGCATTGGTGCGTAGCCAACCGGGCCACCAACGGGGGCAGGCTCACCAAAGTCAAATTCATCCAGCGTCAACTGGCCCATATGCGCCAGTCTTTCGCCCAGCGCATCAAGCCGGGTCGAGGCTGCCTGTAATTCAGCCAATCTTACGGCCAGGGCATTCACGCTGTGCTCGTTGTCCAACCTTAGACGATCCACCTTGCCCTGCTGCTGGTAGATTTCCAACTGCAGCGCCTGGATATCACTCACCCTAACTTCCTGGATTCCGGCCGTATTCCGTCCAAGCAGAAACATCAGGCCGCAACCGCATAGAAATGCTGCGAACCACAAAACGCGCCGAAATCCGGCTGGCCTGACTGAGCTCTCAGCGCAATCAGGGCTGGTAATCAGCAATTGAGCTGAAGTACGCTTCATATATGGTCAGAGTTCCTCAGTCCGGTAAAAAAACATTTCGCGTTTCCGAGGTCATTACAGACCACGGTTCATCCCCGGGTAATTTATTACAGCGCGCAAATAAGCTGATTGATGTTGAACGCCTGCTCGCGGGCTTTCTGGAACCCCGTTTGGCCACGCAATTCCAGGTGGCGAGCCTTCGTGAAAACAGGTTGATTCTGATTTCACCTTCCGCATCCTGGGCCACCATGCTGCGCATGCAGGCTCCTCAACTTATCAAGTCCCTGCAAAGTGCGGGTTATTCGGAAATCGAGCACATCGACATCCGTGTTGCCCCTCTCGTCGAACAAGCCACGAGTCCTCGCAAGAAAAGAGCCCTCTCCCCGGCCGCGCGACATGCTCTGGATATCATGACCAGACTGGAGTCCGATAACGAGGATTAAAATCAGGTCGAACTGGCCGTCTGACAGCGCGGACCGCGGATCATATCAGAAATCAGGTAGTTTGTCGTGAATCGAAGAGCCGATTTAAAACCCAGGTCGTTTGCAGTTTCAGATCGTGGCTTGAGCGGGATGGGCGTAAGATACGGGAATTACTTCCGAATCGCTGAATGTAACTTCCTCCCAGGCTGAAGGCCGATCAAGCAATTCCCTTAGCAAAATGTTATTGAGTTCATGGCCGGATTTATATCCGGAAAAAGCACCGATCAACCCATGGCCCAACAGATAAAGGTCGCCAATTGCGTCCAGTACTTTGTGCTTGACGAACTCGTCCTCGTAGCGCAGGCCGTCCTCGTTCAGGACGCGGTAATCGTCCAGTACAACGGCATTGTCCATACTGCCGCCCAGCACGAGATTACGTTCACGCAGCTTTTCGATATCGCGCATGAAACCGAAAGTACGGGCTCTGGCAATTTCCTTGAGGTATGAAGTCGTTGAAAAATCAACTGAAGCGAATGTTTGATGCGAACGGAACACCGGGTGATTGAAATCAATTTTGAATGACACGCGAAAACCGTCAAATGGATCTAAACGAGCCCATTTGTCATCCAAACGGACTTCAACCGACTCCAGAATGCGAATAAACCGCTTGGCAGCTGATTGCTCTTCAATCCCCGCCGACTGGATCAGGAACACAAATGGCCCGGCGCTGCCGTCCATGATCGGAACCTCGGCATTGCTCAGGTCCACATAGGCGTTGTCGATACCCAATCCCGCGAAAGCTGACATCAGGTGTTCAACGGTCGTAACACGTACGCCGTTTTGCTCCAGCGAGGTGTTCATGCTGGTATCACCGACATGGGTCGCGAACGCTGGAACCTCCATTACCGGATCCAAATCCGTGCGGCGGAAAACAATGCCCGTATTGACGGCTGCAGGGCGCAACGTCATGAATACCTTTTCACCGGTGTGAATTCCAACACCGGTTGCACGAATAACGTTCTTGAGGGTGCGTTGATTTATCATTGTTAGGACACTCCGCAAGGGTGCTCAAAACCAGCGGCATATTAGCACAGCAACACCTGGCTTAATAGCCGCAGATTCGGTATTTAGACCACAAGTGTTGCAGTTTAACAACATTTTAACTGCCACATAACAAAATTGTCACGTTACCCCCTGTCCGGCAACCGGATATCACCAGCCTGCTTACAGGCGGGTGCGGCGAGTCGGGTTATCCGGTTGCCGGACTTCTTCACCGAAGGCCGGCGTGCTGAGTGACTCACGCCAACGGACCTGTTCAATCGGCCTGAGTTCGGAGAAATGAAGGAATATCCAGGTAATCGATATCCTTCTGCCTCTCAAACAGGTCCGTGCTTCCGGTATCCGAAACTTGCTGACCGGCGTCAGCGTCAAAACCTCCTGCTGACATCTCCTCAGCTGCAATCCCTGAAACGCCCCCGGTTGTACCGTTGGCGACCAGGCGAATAGGCTGTTCCCGTGAAAGCCGATCGCGGATCGGCTCGCCAAGGCCGGTGGCCACCACGGTCACGCGCAAATCGTCACCCAGTTCGGCATCGATCACGGTACCCATCACAACGGTTGCGTCCTCTGAAGCCAGGTCGGAAACGGTACTGCCAACTTCTTCGAACTCCTTCATCGTCAGGTTCGGACCTGCCGTAATGTTAACCAGAATGCCGCATGCTCCAGACAGGTTGATGTCTTCAAGTAATGGGCTTCCAATTGCCGCCTGCGCAGCCATGATTGCCCGATCATCACCTGATGCCGTGCCTGCGCCCATCATAGCCATGCCCATTTCAGACATTACCGTGCGAACATCTGCGAAATCCACGTTGATGAGGCCTGGTCGGGTAATCAGTTCGGCTATGCCCTGAACCGCTCCCTGTAAGACATCGTTGGCAGCCTTAAAAGCATTGAGCAGTAATGTCTCACCTCCCAGCACGTCACCAAGTTTCGAATTAGGTATGGTGATCAGCGAATCAACGTGCGCCGCCAATTCCTCGATACCTTTCTCAGCTATTTGCATACGCCGACGGGCCTCAAAATGAAATGGCTTGGTCACAACTGCAACCGTCAGGATTCCCTGCTCCTTGGCGGCCTGTGCTATAACTGGTGCTGCACCGGTGCCAGTTCCACCCCCCATACCGGCGGTAATAAATACCATATCTGCACCTGCCAGCATTTCCATGATGTGTTCGCGGTCCTCCAGTGCCGCCTGCCTGCCCACCTCAGGATTGGCGCCCGCACCCAGCCCCTGTGTGACGCTGGAACCGATTTGCAGGATGGTCTTACCCTTGAATTGCCTTAGTGCCTGCGCGTCGGTATTGGCCGCAATGAACTCCACACCATCAATACTGGCATCGATCATCTGGGCCACCGCGTTTCCGCCTCCGCCCCCCACACCGATAACTTTTATCGTTGCGCTGGGTGTGTAATTCTCCACTAATTCAAACATTTTGCTTCTCCTCTCACTCGCCGTTGTAATAATTAGAATTCACCCCGGAACCAGCTCCGGACCCGATCAAAAAATGTATCTCCACTTCCAGCCGTCATCAGGATTCGCCCTGAATCCGCCTGGTTGCCATAAAGCAGCAAACCCACGCCCGTCGCGTGGATGGCATTGCTCACCACATCGGAAAGGCCGGTGACATATCGTGGTGTCGCAAGACGCACCGGCATATGAAAAAGCTCTTCCGCCAATTCCTCCGCACCCTCAATTCGCGATGCGCCTCCCGTCATCACCAGGCCCGCTGCGATCATGTTTTCAAAGCCACTGCGCCTGAGTTCAGCCTGGATCAGTGAAAACAGTTCCCGGTAACGCGCTTCAACCACTTGCGCCAGGGTCTGCCTGGCAAGGTGGCGTGAAGTGCGGTCACCGACACTCGGGACCTGGATGCTTTCGTCAGTGCGGGCCAATTGTTCCAGCGCGCAGGCGTATTTGATCTTGATGTCTTCTGCGTGCTGGGTGGGGGTGCGCAATGCCACTGCTATATCATTGGTAACCTGGTCGCCGGCAATCGGAATGCAGGCGGTATGACGGATGGCGCCATCAGTGAATACGGCGATGTCTGTGGTACCGGCACCGATATCAACCAGGCAGACGCCAAGATCTTTCTCGTCATCAGTCAATACAGCAAAGCTGGCCGCCAGCGGCTGCATGATCAATTCGTCCACAGTAAGCCCGCATCGCGCCACGCATTTACTGATGTTTTGAGTTGCACTCAAGGCCGCAGTGACAACGTGTACATGTGCCTCGAGCCGTACTCCTGCCATCCCGATCGGCTGGCGAATACCATCCTGGTTGTCAATTACGTATTCCTGGGGAATGACATGAAGAATTTTCTGGTCCGCCGCGACCGGAATCGCCCTTGCGGCCTCGAGTACCCGGTCTACATCTCCTTCAGAAACTTCTTTATCCTTGATGGCTACCGTACCGTCAGAATTAAGGCTGCGGATATGGCTGCCGGAGATTCCTGCAAATACCGAATGGATTTCGCAGCCTGCCATCAGTTCTGCTTCCTCAACCGCGCGTTGAATGGCCTGTTCCGTCGATGCCATGTCGACTACGACACCTCTGCGCAAACCCGTTGAGGGGTGGGACCCGAGCCCGATGACCTCGATCGACCCATCCGGTTGGCTTTCCCCGACGATGGCAACAATCTTGGACGTTCCCACGTCCAGGCCCACTACCAGTGATTTTTCAGATTTCCTAGCCTTCATTCAGCTGTCAGTCCTTGTGGGTGAATCCAAATGTTGCGGCCATAAAACCGCAAACCCATTGGTGTATCTCAAGTCGATGTCCTGTGGCGGTACAGCCTGTTCCTGCATAAGAGAGTCCCAACTTGCCAGCAATCTTTGTAAGCGCTGGCGAGCGGCTTCACGGCCCAATTGAAGGTGGGTTCCATTGCTCAGTTGCATCGCCCAGGCACCCCGCCTGTCTAACCTCAAGCTGCTGATTTCAAGACCTATTGGCACCAGTAAGTCACTGAACTCTGTCCAGTAACTCAAGACTTCATCCAGCCGGTCCTGCGGGCCCTGCAGCCAGGGAAGCCCCTGGATTCCATCGGCCTCCGGAACGGCAAAGGCTTCACCTTTTTCAGAAATTAACTGGCCCCGGTTCCAGTGCGCAATCGGGACGAATTCTTCAATTGTGACCGCGATCTTGTCGGGCCACTCTTTCTGAACCCGAACCGCAGACACCCAGGAAATTCGCGTGGCAGTTTCACGCAATTCCTGCAAATCTATGGTGAAAAAACTCTCATTTATCAGCGGTGTCATGCCCGCTCGCAACTGCTCAGCACTTACCCGCTGAAACGTACCGTTGAGATCCAGCCATCGAATTGGCCAACGATCGTTAGCCACGATTCCCATGCTCACCCAGGCAATTCCGCCGGCTGCTACCAGGAACAGCGCTATCACCGGAAGTACGCCTGTGACAAAACCGCGATTACCGGTGTGACGCAATTTGCTGTAGCGGTTCACAGGCTCGTTTCCAATATTCGCCAAACCAATTCATCGAAATCAATTCCCGCTTGCGCAGCAGCTTGCGGCACCAGGCTGTGGTCGGTCATGCCTGGCGTGGTATTGACCTCGAGAAACCAGGGTTTCCCCGTCTTGTCCATCAGAAAATCTACACGGCCCCATCCGGATGTCCCCAGGATCTCGTATGCCCTTAGTGACATCTGCTGTAACTCGGTTTCCAGATCGCCTTGCAGGCCGCAGGGGCAGTAGTAACGAGTCTCATCCGATTCGTATTTGGCCTGGTAATCGTAAAATTCTCTCGGAGTCTCAATACGGATCAGCGGCAATGTTTCTCGGCCGAGCACTCCGGCGAAGTATTCGTCACCTGTAATTTCTGCTTCGATAATAACCGTCCCACCGTAACTTCGCGCCAGGTCACCCGCTGCTTGCAGTTCCTCTGCCTGGCTGACCCTGGAGACCCCGATACTGGAGCCAAGCTCTGTCGGTTTTACAAACAGAGGCAAACCAAACTTATCCAATGCACGTGCGTAGTCGTGGTCATCCGGGCCAAAATGGTCGAATGGCGGGGTAGGAATACCATTTCTTTCCCATACCCATTTAGAGCGGACCTTATCCATCGTCAACGCGGAAGACGCCAGGTTCGCGCCAGTAACCGGAATTTTCATCAACTCAAGAGCGCCCTGCAACGAGCCGTCTTCTCCGCCCGGCCCATGCAACAGATTGAAAACGCGATCGATCTCTCCATCCCGGATGGCATCGAAAAGACCCAGGGGACCGTCAAAGACTTGGCATTCAATACCAAGACGCTGAAGGGCTGCAGCAACATCCCGGCCACCATTCAGGGATACTTCCCTCTCGGCACTTTCGCCACCCATTACCAGGCCAACACGCCCGAAACTGGCTGGCTCATGGACTTGTAGTGGGAGGAAATTTTTCATTCCGGTAACTCTGTAGTGAAACCTTGCTCTCTGATGACCTGGGCGACGTGGCCTATATTTCCTGCCCCCAGCAAAAGCACAAGATCACCGTCCTCAAGCATGGAGGGGAGTTCGCCTGGAATATCAGTCACATCAGAAACCAGTATTGGATTGACCCTGCCCCGGGCCCGTATGGACTGACATAACGCCCTGCTGTCCACGCCGTCTATTGCCTCTTCTCCAGCCGGGTATATGTCGGTAAGCACCACCATGTCCGATGTCGCCAGTACCTGCGAGAAATCATCGAAAAGGTCCCGGGTACGCGAGTAACGGTGCGGCTGGAACACGGTGACAATCCTTTTTTCGGGCCATCCATTACGGGCTGCCTCTATCGTTGCTTCAAGTTCGGATGGGTGATGGGCGTAATCTTCCACGACCAGGACTTCACCATTAGGCACCAGGAAGCGACCGACCTCTGCGAAGCGTCTTCCAATGCCTTCAAATGTGCCCAGGCTAGCGACAATGGAAGGTAAATCGAGGCCCAGTTCCCAAGCAATGGCGATAGCACCTAATGCATTCCGGACGTTATGCACACCCGGCAGGTTGAGGCTCACCTCGATTGCATCAGCCCGGTTTGGAAGATGTGCCCTGAAATGCATCATGCGGCCTTCCTGTACCAGGTCGGTACCGCGAATATCCGCATTTTCGGATAGGCCAAAAGTGACTACGGCTCGGGTCACAGAAGGAACCATGTCCGCGACCTGTTCGTCATCCAGGCAGCGTACCGCCGCCCCGTAAAACGGCAGGTGGTGCAGAAATTCCAGAAACGCCTTTTTGAGATTTTCAAAGCTGTTTTCGTACGTCTCCAGGTGATCCCTGTCGATATTGGTGATCAAAGCAATCACGGGCTGTAGCAACAGGAACGATCCGTCGCTTTCATCCGCCTCGGCGACCAGATACTCGCCCTCTCCAAGGCGTGCATTGCTGCCCCAGGCGTTTAACAGGCCGCCGATCACAAAGGTGGGGTCCAGGCCCGCTGCGGCCAGCAGACTTGCAGTAAGGCTGGTTGTGGTCGTCTTGCCGTGCGTGCCCGCAACCGCAATCCCGCGCCGGAACCGCATCAATTCAGCCAGCATTTCAGCCCGCGGCACGATAGGAATCCTTGATTCCCGGGCCGCCGCCAATTCCGGGTTTTCAGCAGAGACCGCAGTTGACACGACCAGTACATCCACACCTTCCACGTATGATGCATCGTGCCCCTGATAAATCGAGACTCCAAGTTTTTGCAGATGCCTCGTTGTGCGGCTTTCGGCCAGGTCGGATCCCGACACTTCAAACCCCTGATTAGCCAATACCTCAGCTATTCCACTCATGCCCGCACCGCCGATACCCACGAAATGCACTCGCCTGATACGCCTCATCGGTTGCAGATGTGAGCCACGCCCCCTCATGCCGGCAAGTACTCAAGGCACAATAATGCAACGCGGTCTGCAGAATCCGGAACCGATACTCCACGGGCATTTTCAGCCATTGACACAAGTTTTTGCCGGCTGCCCATCAGCTTTCGAAGAACTTCGGCCAGCGCACCTGAATCGATACCGGCCTCGGGCATCAGGATCGCTGCTCCGGCCTCAACGAGGAACTCTGCGTTACGAGTCTGGTGATCATCGACCGCGTGGGGAAACGGCACAAGGATGGAGGCCACCCCAGCCGCAGCCAGTTCCGAAACCGTTAACGCCCCGGAGCGGCAAACGACGACATCTGCCCAGCCATAGGCTCCGGCCATGTCATCAATAAATTCCGTAACTTCCGCAGCAGCGCCTGCCAGGCGGTAAGCTTCGATGGTTTCATCTCTCCAACCCTTACCAGCCTGGTGCCTGGTTTCGAAATTCATCTCTGCAGACAGTATTGACAGCGCTTCGGGTACCAGCCGGTTCAATGCTCGCGCACCCTGGCTACCTCCCGTGACCAGCAACCGGGCTTTTCCATCCCGATCGGTCATTCGCAGTCCTGGTGCTGCCAGGTCGGTAACAGATTTGCGCACCGGATTTCCGCAGGTTTCCGGCTTTAGTCGCTCTTCCCAGGTTCCGGGAAAAGCTTGCAGAATTTTCCGGGCCAGCCTGGCCAGTACCCGGTTAGTCATACCCGGAATGCGGTTTTGTTCATGCACCAGCAAGGGTATTCCCCTGAGCCTGGCCGCGAGCCCGCCTGGGCCTGCCGCATACCCCCCAAAACTGACGGCGCAAACCGGCCGGTGGTCACCAAGCAGCTTGAATGCCTGGAATACGGCACGAAGCAGCATCCAGGGCATCAGCAGCCAGCTCCCCGCACCCTTGCCTCTCAACCCCGAGATATCGACAACATCCAGTGGAATGCCGGCTTGTGGAACCTGCTGGCACTCCATGCCGCCGCGCGCGCCCAGCCAGCGTACGTTTACGCCTCGCAGGCGTAAATTGTCCGCTACCGCCAATCCGGGAAATATGTGGCCTCCCGTGCCGCCGGCCATGATCAGTACCTCATCCGCTTTGCCGCTCATGCCGGTACCCCTTTCAGGTATTTCCTGTTCCTGAAACACTTAACCTTATCCCGGTCTAATTCGTACTTGATTCGAAGAACAATGCCCAGCGCAGCGAGTGTCATGAGCATACTGCTACCACCGGAACTGATTAGCGGCAGCGTCAGGCCTTTGGTAGGAAGAACCCCCAAATTGACGCCAACACTAACCAACGCCTGCAGCCCAATCCACAAACCGATACCGTATGCCACGAACCCGGCGAATGGCCTGTCATTGCGGTGGGCCATTATCCCAATCACCATGATCCGGGTAACAAGGAGCAGGAAAAGCACCAGCACCGCAATCACGCCGACCAAACCGAACTCTTCAGCCAGTACAGCAAAAATGAAATCCGTGTGAGCTTCTGGCAGGTAGAACAGTTTTTGAATGCTGGCGCCAATGCCAACTCCGAACAGTTCTCCGCGTCCGACCGCAATAAGTGCCTGGGTTAGCTGAAAACCGCTGGCAAACGGATCTGCCCAGGGGTCCATGAAACTGACGATTCGCCGCAGGCGATAAGGCTCCATTGCTGCAAAGGCAAATGCAGGCAGAGTCAATAATCCGAGCACGAATATATGACGCCAGGCCGCGCCTGCCAGCCAGATCATTCCAGCGACAATGGCTGTAATCACGGCCGCGCTTCCCATGTCGGGCTGCAGCAACAGGATTCCGGACACAAGGCCTGCGAACATCAAAGGCTTGAGCGTGTCGAAAAATCGAGATTGCACGAATTGCGCCTTTCTCACCAGGTATCCTGCGAGGTAAATAATCACCATCAACTTGACTGCTTCGACGACCTGAAAATTAACCAGTCCCAAGCGAATCCATCGAGTGCTTCCGTTCACGGTGTGCCCAATGCCCGGAACCAAAACGATCAGCAGCAGTAATATGGACAACGCCAGCATCGGGCGGCTAAAGCGCTCAAGAAATGCCACCGGAATGACTTTCAGCGTCAGCGCGAGGGAAACCCCGGCAATGATAAATATCAAGTGTCTCAGGAGATAATGGTAGGTACTCGCCCCCTGGCCTTCGGCGATAGCGATGGAAGCGGAAGCGACCATGACAATCCCGATTGACAGCAGCAGAAGTGCCGGCAATAACACCCAGGAATCAGGGCGGACGGGGACCGGCACCGTGCCGGCCTGGAACGCCTGGCTCCGATTCAATGGCTGCTTTATTGCCGCTGTCATCTTTTTCATTTTGCTAGAGTCACCTGATTTTCAGCGTCGCCAATCCCGCCAGCACAAGAATGACCGAAATAATCCAGAAACGAACGATCACCCGGGGCTCGGGCCAGCCTTTCAGTTCAAAATGGTGATGAATTGGCGCCATTCGAAATATTCGCTTACCGGTTAATTTGAACGAGGCGACCTGCAGGATTACTGATACGGTTTCAATTACAAATACACCTGCCATCACGATAAACACCAGTTCCTGACGCACAATGACTGCGACCAGGCCCAACGCCGCCCCAACCGCAAGGGCGCCGATATCACCCATGAATATCTGTGCCGGGTAGGTGTTGAACCAAAGAAAACCAAGCCCTGCACCCGCCAGGGCGCCGCAAAAAATCGCAAGCTCCCCGGACCCTGGCAAAAAGGGTAGCGCCAGGTAGCCCGAAAACACGGAATGGCCTGCAACATAAGCAAAAATACCCAGGGCAGCGGCAACGAACACCGACGGCATAATGGCCAGTCCGTCGAGGCCATCGGTCAGGTTTACCGCGTTCGAAAAGCCGACAACCATAAAATAAGTAGTGACGATGTAGAACGCGCCCAACGGTATCGCAACATCCTTGAAGAAGGGAACAATCAGCTCAGTGGCTGCTGGAACATCAGCGGTCGAATACAGAAACCATGCTGCCACCAGGCCGCCCACAGATTGGGCGAGATACTTCCAGCGCGCAGGCAAACCCGCAGAGTCCTGCAATACAAGCTTGCGGTAATCGTCAATCCAGCCAATAAGGCCAAAAACCAGCGTCACCACGACCACTACCCAGACATACCGGTTCTCCAGGTCCGCCCAAAGCAGGGTTGAAACCACGACCGAAAAAAGGATCAGCGCACCTCCCATCGTGGGCGTACCCGCTTTTGCAAAATGACTTTCCGGGCCAAATTCTCGTATCGGTTGTCCTACCTGGTGTTCACCAGGCGCTTGATGAACCAGGGACCGAGCAATAAAGAGAGTACCAGCGCCGTAAGGGCGCCCAGGATACTCCTCAAGGTGATGTAGCCGAAAACGGCGAAACCCGAGTTGAATTCGACCATTTGCTGAAAAAACCAATAGAGCACTAGCTGGCACCTCTCAATTTCGCCGTCCCCTTGATGGCTTCTACAATGGCCTCCATTCCCATCGACCTCGACCCCTTCACCAGACAAATGACACCAGGCCGCAAGCGGGAGCACAGCACATCAGCCAACTCGTCCCGATCGTTGAAGTGTTCAGCGCCTTCACCAAAGGCTTCGGCTGTGTATGAAGACATTTCACCGGTTGTGAACAATTGGCCCACACCCATGGCTTTTGCGGCCTCGCCGACCTCCCAGTGCAACTTGCGGCTACCCTCACCCAACTCCTTCATATCACCAAGAACCAGCCAAGGAGTTCCTTGCATGCCTGACAAAACCTGCAAAGCTGAATACAGTGACGCAGGGTTGGCGTTGTACGTGTCGTCAATGATGGTCCAGCCGACAGTTGTCTTTAACAGGTTTAGGCGGCCTGGTACGGGCTCTACTGATTCCAGTCCGTGCTGGATTTTCTTCAAATCAATATCCAGAGCCAGGGCTACGGCTGCTGCCGCCGTGGCGTTAAGCAGGTTGTGGCGGCCAGGCAAGGCCAGCCGTAGATCGAATTCACCATCAGGGGTGACAAGGCGTGAAGACCCGCCCTTTTCCATGAGTCGTACGTCAACCCCCGGCTGACTACCGAAAGTCAGTGAATGGCCTGCGCTGCTCATATCCGTCCAGAGATTCGACCATGGCTCGTCCGAGTTGATGATGGCCCACCCCTGTTCAGGGAGCGTTGCAAAAATTTCACCTTTTTCTCTGGCCACACCTTCTTCGTTTCCGAATCCGTGCAAATGGGCGGGGCCGATATTGGTGACCAGGCCCAGATCGGGTTTTGCAATTCCAGTAAGGTAAGCAATGTCACCGCAATTGCTCGCTCCCATCTCCAAAACGGCGTAGCGATGATTCTGTTCCAGCTCAAACAGGCTCAATGGCACCCCCAGCTCATTGTTGTAATTTCCTTGAGTTGACAGCACATCGGACTCTTGCCTGAGAATACTGACCACCATTTCCTTGACCGTTGTTTTACCGTTACTGCCGGTAATCCCGACAACGCAAGGGTTAACCCGGCTGCGCAGCATTGCCGCCAGCTTGCCTAGCGCCAGCAGCACGTCATCAACGACCAATTGGGGGACATCCAGACTTAATGGACGGCTGACCAGCAAAGCGGCTGCACCGAGATTCATGGCTGAACCGGCATAATCGTGACCGTCTACATTGTTACCCGGCAGCGCAGCAAACAGGGTTCCATGGTGAACTTTTCGACTATCGGTAGCAATGCGCTCAACGGCCAGGTCTCTCGCCGGCGTGGGGCAGTCAAGCACCGCGGCCAGTTCACTGAGAAGAAGCCGGATCACGCGGCATCCTCCAAAGCAGCATTCACTGTCGCCTCATCGCTGAACGGGACCTTCTGTCCATTCATTTCCTGCCAGGTTTCATGGCCTTTTCCAGCCACCAGAACGATGTCTCCGGAACCACTCTCCAGCACTGCATGGCGGATCGCCGTTGCCCGGTCCTCTATCACCTGCGCCTGATCAGGATCTTTCAGGCCAGCCAGCATGTCCCTGATAATGGCAGTTGGCTCTTCACCCCTTGGATTGTCCGTTGTCATCACAATGCGGTCAGCCAGTGACTCGGCCACACGCGCCATCATCGGCCGCTTTCCGCTGTCGCGATCCCCACCACAACCAAAAACACAAACCAACTGACCATGCAAATGCGAGCGCAGTGCAGTCAGGGCCTGTCTCAGTGCATCCGGCGTATGAGCGTAATCAACCACAACAACGGGCTGGGCGAGATCACCTCCCATGCAGTGCATGCGTCCTGGAACAGCCTGCATAATTTCCAATTGGTGAATGACCTGGTTCCAGGGCATGCCCAACAGCGCCAGGGTTCCAGCAGCCGCCAGCAGGTTTGAAACATTGAAGGCGCCCAGAAGGCCAGTGCGTACCTCACCACTGCCCCATGGAGAATTAAGGCTCAGCGTCATTCCCAATGAATCCATTTGCAGCACCGAGCCTCTCAATTCACTCGATCCGTTGGTGCCGTAACTGAAAACCTCAGTGCCGTTACTGATCTCACCAACGAGGACTTTTCCAAAAGGGTCGTCATAGTTGATGACCGCGAACCGGGGGTGGCAATCGGTAAACAGTCTCCGTTTCGCGGCTGCGTAGGCCTCCATGCTCCCGTGATAGTCCAGGTGGTCCCGGCTGAGATTTGTGAATACAGCCACATCGAACGTCACGTCATCGCATCGACCCTGGTTGAGCGCGTGAGATGAAACTTCCATGGACATTTTTTCCACGCCCTGATCGACGCACTCCGAGAGCATGGCCTGCAGGGATATCGGATCGGGCGTCGTCATGCTCGCCGGCTTCAGCTTACCCATCGGACCGTAGCCGATGGTTCCAATGATGCCGGCGTCACAACTGGTCCTTTGCCAGGATTGTGCTATGTAGTGCGCGGTTGAAGTCTTGCCATTGGTGCCGGTGACCCCGGTTATGGTCAGGTGATCTGATGGCGAATGATAGAAGCGCGCAGCAATAGCGGAAAGAAGTTTTCCAAGCTCCGGAACGATCACCGCAGGAACTCCCAGTGGTGGCACTTCGGCCAGGCCGTCATGAATAACGACCGAAGCACCGCGCTCCTGAGCCTGCGTGACGTGAGCCATCCCATGGGTACTTGCTCCGGCCATTGCCATGAAGGCCTGGCCTTCCAGTACGAGCCTTGAATCCAGCGCAATCCCATCGATGACAACGTCAGGCAAGCTATCACACCACCCCTCCAACAAAGTCTGAACACTCATCGGGCAACTCACTGCCCACCCCCCTGGCTCACGTCTGAGGCCTTTGCCACCATGCCGTCATAATTGTCTGGCGGAATATCCAGAAGCCGTAGAGCGCCGGTCATGACTTTTGAAAACAAGGGCGCCGCAACAAGTCCTCCATAGTACTGACTGCCAGAAGGGTCATTGATCACCACAACACCGACCAGGCTCGGATCGCTGGATGGAGCGAAACCTGCAAAACTAGCCACATAACGTGAGACGTAGCCTGACGCACTCGCTTTGCGCGACGTCCCCGTCTTTCCTGACACCCTGTAGTTTTCGACCCGCGCCCGCTTGCCTGTACCTTCAGGGCCGGTAACTGTTTCCAGCATCGCCGCAACCTGGCGTGCAATGACGGGGTCCAGAATCGATGTCGGCGGATTGGCAGCCCCCATGACCAGGCTAGGCCGGCGTAACCGACCTTCATCGGCCAGCGCGGCGTATGCTTCTGCCAGCTGCAACACGGTGACGGATAGACCGTAACCATAGGCCAGGGTTGCCTGTTCCACGCGCCGCCAGCGGCGATGGTTTCGTAACACCCCGGCTGACTCGCCAGGAAAGCCCGTGCCGGTGACGTCTCCGAAACCAAAACGGTCGTAAGTGTTCCACATGTGTTCGGGTTCGAGATCGAGCGCGAGCTTGGTCGCTGCGACATTTGAAGACTTGGTAATCAGGCGGGTCACGTCGATCGGGCCGTAATTGTGATGATCGCTGATCGTGTGCCCCGAGACGTTGATACGGCCGGGAGTTGTGTCGATTGGCGTAGTTGGCGTCCACCTGCCGGTTTCCAATGCAGATGCGACCGTAAACGGCTTCATGACCGACCCTGGCTCGAACACGTCCGTGACAGCCCGGTTTCTTAGCCCCTCGCTGTCAATGTTCGAGTGATTCGGGTTGTAGGATGGCTGGTTCACCATCGCCAGCACTTCGCCTGATTTGATATCCAGCAATACAACGCTACCGGAGCGCGCACCATGCTTGAGCACGGTACGCTTTAGCTCACGGTAGGCGAGGTACTGCAGGCGGCGATCAATCGTAAGGCTGAGGTCATGTCCGGGTACAGACTCCTGAACCACTTCAACGTGCTCGACCGTGCGGCCAAGCCGGTCCCTGATGACGCGCTTGAGGCCCGGTTTTCCCTGTAACCAGTCGTTGTAGGCAAGCTCCAGCCCTTCCTGTCCCACATCATCGATATTGGTAAAGCCGATAACGTGGGATGCCACTTCTCCGGCTGTATAGAAGCGACGGTATTCTTTCTGCAGAAAAACTCCTTGCAGCCCCAGAGATTTGATTTGAGCCGCAACATCCGGGTGCAGTCTCCTGCGCAACCATACGAACTCACGGCTGGAGCGTTGCGTAAGGCGTCGCTCGATTTCGTCGGCATCGACCCCTAGCTCTTTGGCCAGCGGCTCGATGTCCTCCGGAGCCTGTAACAGTATTTTCGGGTTAACCCAGACGGAATCCACCGGCGTACTCACGGCCAACGGTTCACCGTTACGGTCAAGAATATTCCCGCGTCTTGTGGGTATAACTACTTCACGGAGATAGCGTGCCTCGCCCTGGTCCTGTAAGAATTCCGTATCCACAATTTGCAGGTTGACCGCCCTGGCGACCAGCGCAATAGAGCAAAGAAGAAACACCAGTAAAAAGGCGTAAAGCCTGCTCACCGGTGCGATTTGATTTTCAGCGCGGCTCACGGTTTCTCCACCACCAGGATTATCACCTGCTCGGGGGCTTGCATACCGAGCTGCTCCCGGGCCTTGCTTTCGACATGACTGGCATCCGCCAACCAGGCCTGTTCGAGCTGCAGGCGGCTCCATTCGGCGATGAATTCGTCGCGCTGGTTTTCAAGCAAGCCAAGCTGCACTGAAGCCCTTCTGCTTTCATGACGCGCATAAACTACCCCGAGGGCGCTGCAGATAACCGCAGCCAGGGCAATCAATATGATAATCAGTCGAGCATTCAAGCAAGTTTCTCCGCAACCCTCATGACAGCGCTTCGTGCACGGGGATTGACGGAGAGTTCGGAAACAGAGGGTTTGATGATTTTACCAACTGGCTTCAATACCGGATTCAGATCCGGGTGCTGCGGGATGTTCTTTCGGACCTTTCCTGGTCGCACGGCTTCTCTTATCGTCCGCTTGACCAGGCGGTCCTCGAGGGAATGAAAACTGATCACAACCAGCCTTCCTCCCGGGCGCAACAACCTTATTGCTGTATCCAAACCTGTTGCCAGGTTAGCTATTTCATCATTAATAAAAATTCGGATTGCCTGAAAACATCGAGTTGCTGGATGTTTTTTCTTTTCCCGGCGGCCTATCGTATTTTCGATCAATCTCGCCAATTGACCCGTTGTATCAAGCCGCTGCTTTTGCCGGGCCATCACGATGTTCCTGGCAATCCTGCGCGCATGGCGCTCCTCTCCGAACTCCCAAAACACGCGGGTCAATTCCCGTTCCGGCGCTTCAGCCAACCACTCTTTGGCCGACACACCCTGTAATGGGTTCATACGCATATCCAGTGGACCATCCCCCATAAAAGAGAATCCCCGATCCGGATCGTCCAGTTGCGGTGAAGAAACCCCAAGATCCAATAAAATGCCATCCAGGCCTACTTCAACGCCCCATTCACGGACGTAGCGTTCCAATTCTGCGTAATTGCCCTGGGCTATGAATAATCGCGGGTCTTTCATTCGCAATTTTTCCCCGGCGGCTACCGCCTCCGGGTCCCTGTCAAGGGACAACAAGCAGCCTTCCTCAGACAGTCGGGCCAATATCGCCCGGCTATGTCCTCCTCGGCCAAAGGTGCCATCGAGATACTTCCCGTCGGGCCGGATGTTGAGCGCTTCCACCACTTCTTCCAGTAAAACCGGCTGGTGTTGGTAATCGCCCATCTACTCCTTTGTTCACCTTTTGCCGCCTTGCCACCGCCTATATAACCAGGCGGGTCATCTCTTCTGATGCAGCTTCGTCAAGACTGCGTTCTTCTTCTACCCGCTTCTGATTCAGGATCGTTTCGTTCCAGATTTCGAAGCGGTTGCCCATTCCAAGCAACACAACCCGTTTTTCCAGGCCTGCCACCTGCCGCAACGTCTGCGGTAGCTGAATCCGGCCGTTGCCGTCCGGTTCAACAGTACTGGCACTCCCCACCAGTTTTCTTTGCAAGCTGCGGTGTCCAGGGTTGAACGTACTCAAGCCCGTTACTTCGTCCCGCACTCGCTCCCATTCTTTTTCCGGATACAGGTACAAAGCCCCGGAATCGAAAGCGCTGTAGGTGAGAACCAACTGCCCATCGCTTTGCTCCCGGATAGAATCCCGGTAGCGTATCGGTATGGCCAGACGCCCTTTTGCGTCCAGATTGATTGCTGTTTCACCAAAAAACACTGCATTCCCACTATTTATACACTATTTACCACAAATTCCCACTAAAGTGCACGATAGTAGCTTGGAAAGTGAATGTCAAGCACGACAAAGACTTAGGTGTATGCTCAAGCGCTATTAAATCGAAGCTGAATGGCTGGTTTAGGGCAGGAATGTGTCAAATGAAGGGCTCTAGTGATATGGCCGATTACGCAAAGGTGCTGGACTCGGCAGGTGGTCTTGAATCGGTTCTCGGGCTCAGCCCGGGTTGATTTTCAGGGATGAAAATCAAGAGCCGATTGGGCAGGAGCCCAACCGGCGCGGTCCCGAAAAGGCTGGTTCCTGATTGAGGGAAGCCCGAAGGGCCGGAGAAGAAAGGGTCAAATAATTCACCCAGCCTGGTGTGCTTGTGTGTAATCGCGAACAGTTCGCGTCTGTTTGCCCAATGAAAGTGGGAGCCGGCCGATAAGCCGGGTTTTGTCGTGGACAATCATTCATCTGGGACTGCCGTCACCGGCAGCCTCAAGCAACCTACCCGAAAGCGCCGCGGGCCGCGGCATCGCTTTCCTATTTGGTCTTGCTCCAGGTGGGGTTTACCATGCCGCAGAGTGTTGCCACCTGCGCGGTGCGCTCTTACCGCACCATTTCACCCTTACCCCGAGTCCGGAAATACCGGTACGGGGCGGTATCTTTTCTGTTGCACTTTCCGTAGGCTCGCGCCTCCCAGGCGTTACCTGGCACCCTGCCCTGTGGAGCCCGGACTTTCCTCCCCGCTACAAACCAATGGTAGCAACGGAGCGATTGCCTGGCCGGCTCCCAGGGTTATTTTCCCTTACTGGAGAACAGAATCATAGGGTGGATTTGATCTCAGCTGGATTGCTCCAGCACAGCGTACAGTTCGCGGCGTGACACACCATGCACTTTTGCGGCAACCCGCGCAGCCTGGCTGGCAGGCAGGTACGATTGCAACGCGCTGGCTAACTCCAGCGCATCGCCAAAGCCCTCATCAGCATCCGGCGTGCGACCTGCTACCACCAGCACGATCTCACCTTTTCGCTGATCCTTATCACTATCGACACGCTGTTTGACTTCGGCAAGAGAGCCGCGTAAGACCGTTTCAAACTGTTTCGTCATTTCACGGCAGAGTGCAAGTTCCGTTTCTTCGCCAAATACTTGCACCAGGTCATCCAGGCTTTCCCGGATCCGGTGGCTTGATTCGAAAAAAACCATGGTTCGCGACTCTGTTTTCAACATCGTCAACCGCTTCAGCCTGGCTGCATGACGTGATGGCAGAAATCCTTCAAAGGTGAACCGGTCCGTGGGAAGGCCACTGATCGACAGCGCAGCGGTAATGGAGCTTGGCCCCGGGACAGCCACAACTTCGATACCCGCTTTCACTGCAAGCCTGACAAAGCGATATCCAGGATCAGAAAGCAGGGGTGTACCGGCATCGGAGACCAGCGCAATTGATTCACCTCGACGCAGCCGCTGCACCAATTGAGGAGCCCTTTGATCTTCGTTGTGCTCCTGGAGCGCCACGAAGGGTTTGTCCAGGCCGTGCCGGGACATCAGGATGCGGGTGCGGCGGGTATCTTCGGCAGCTACAAGATCGACAGAAGCGAGAATATCCAGCGCCCGCAGCGTAATGTCTTCCAGGTTACCAATGGGTGTTGCCACCACGTAGAGCTGCGCTTCATTCATATCGTGCATATTATGAATCAAAGATCCGCGCATTGCGGTATCATTTTGCTGATATGCGGACAATCATCAGAAACCCCCGACCCTCGATCGAAGCAGACAAACCGGGCGTCCCAACTGCATGGATGGTCGGCGTACTTGCGCTGCTGATACTGTTTGTCCTGTTAGCCTGTACTACAACGGGGCCTTCCCGAACAGCGCAACAGAGGGAACGCCACGGCGCCGAAAATGCCTTCGCCCGTGGCGATTATGAGCAGGCCGCCAGGTCATGGCAGGAGGATGCCCTGGATGTGGGGTCGCGTCAGGCCGGAGGCCTGCGGGTCAGGGCCGCTGATGCCTGGCTCCTCGCTGGAAAACCCGGCGCCGCCGAAGACATGCTCCGTTGGATCAATCGAGACGAACTCTCCCAACAGGACCAGTCCAGGCTGGATCTTGTCCTGGCAGACCTTGCTCTGCGCAAAAACCGGCCGGACGAGGCTGAGCAATTACTCAGGGAAGCTCAATCGGCGTTACCGCCTGGCTCACATAATCGCTACGACAGCCTGTATGCCAGGATAGTTGCGCAACTATCCGGCCCGGGATCAAGAGATATCGCAGGCGCTGCGAAACTCAGCGAAGGCATGAGATTTTATGATCCGGTTGCCTCGGTCGAGCTGATCCGCTCACTGGACAGAGTTTCATCGGGCGAGTTGGCGATTCGCGCAGATAATCCCAGGGGAGAACGTCAATTGACTGGCTGGCTGGATCTTGCCCTGGTGATTCGCCAAAACCTCGTTGTCCCGGACGGTGTCACAACCGCGATAGACAGTTGGAAATTGCGTCATCGTTACCATTTGCTCACCCGGGAACAGGCGCTGGACACGTGGCTTCGCTATCGCCTGAACTTCATTCCACCGGGTAAGGTCGCCATTCTCCTGCCTGAATCTGGCCGCCTGAAAGCAGCTGGTGAAGCCATCCGGGACGGAGTGATGAGTGCGTACCTTGAAAACCCGGGTGGCGCCGAGATCCTGTTTTTTGCAACGGGTGAGGATGAGCAGTCCGCTATTTCCGCCTACTTCAATGCCCTTGATGCCGGTGTCGACTGGATCATTGGACCACTTCAAAAAGAGTCGATCGAGGCCATGCTCAACCTGGCGGGAATGTCCACACCTGTGTTGGCGCTCAATGAGCTTCCGGAGGGATTCACCCCTCCTCCTGGCCTCGCCGGCCAGGTTTCTGCTATCTCCCTTTCGCAGGACAATGAAACAGCAGCAATCGCTACCCACGCAGTCAAATCCGGCTTTGAGCGCGCGATAGTGATGGTGCCCGAAACCCCCTGGGGTGAAAGAATGGCTTTTGCCTTCGAGTCTGAATTCCTACGTGAAGACAGGCAAATCATGGCGGCGGCGCGTTACCTTGAGTCGCAAAATGATCACAGTGCCACCCTGGAGCGGTTACTGAAAATCGATGAAAGCAAAGCACGTAAGAAACAACTGGAAAACACTCTGCAGATCAGATTGGAATTCGAGCCTGTACGCCGGCACGACGTGGATGTGATTTTCCTGGCCGCCAACTCCACCCAGGCAAGATTGATTCGCCCACAATTCAGGTTTCACGAGGCTGGCGATATTCCGCTTTACGCCACGGCGCGAATCTACTCCGGACAACCCGATCCGGCACGAAACCAGGATTTGAATGGAATTCGTTTTCCCGCTACGCCCTGGCAATTGAAGCACTCGGAAAAAACGGATATTCCGAATCTGGGCAGTATCCGGCAAGGCCGCTTTGGCGCCCTGTTTGCGATAGGCCAGGACGCCTGGAATTTGCTGCCCTGGCTGGAACTGATGCAAAAAGACCCGGATTTCAATTTTCCCGGGCAATCAGGTATCTACCATTCAGCCAACAGCGAAACACTGCAGCGGGAACCATCCTGGGCTGAATTCAGAAGGGGTCGTCCGGTAGCACTGGTGGTTCCTGTTCGATCGAGGGTAGTGCAGTAGCGGGGGATGACCACAACGCGTCAGCGGGGCAACCACTGGGAACGGGTTGCTGAATCGTTTTTGAACAAGCGCGGCCTCGAAACGATCGAGCGAAACTACCAGGCCCGCTTCGGTGAAATCGACCTGGTCATGCTGGATGGGAGCACCCTGGTATTCGCAGAAGTCAGATACCGTGATAACAACCGCCACGGCACCGGCGCAGACAGCGTCACGTGGACAAAGCAAAAGCGAATCATCGTCGCCGCGCGCCGATTTCTCCAGTGCCACCCGGACGATTCTTTCCGGCCCTGCCGCTTCGATGTAATTTCAATCGGCACCGAGGAAGGAAAAACAATTCTGAACTGGATTCGTAATGCTTTCGATGCGGGCTAGGAATCCAGCCCGGTGTGGATCAAACGAACCGTGCCGATACAGCCAGAATAGCCATCGCGTAGACCGCGGCAACGATGTCGTCCAGCATGATGCCCAGTCCGCCCCCGAACCGTTTTTCAACCTGGCGGATGGGCCAGGGTTTCAGTATGTCAAAGAACCGAAACAGGAAAAATGCGGCCAACCACCAGGCCCACGACACGGGGATGAAAGCAACTGTCAACCAGTAGGCAACCATCTCATCCCAGACTATCCCCCCCGGATCATGCTGGCCCAAACGCCTGCTGGCAATATCGCAAAGGTGAATTCCTGCCAGGAAAAAGGTGGTAAGCAGCAGCCAGAACCAACCCATCGGCAGGCTTTTTAGCAAAAATGCGAAGGGTATTGCGGCCACGGTGCCGATTGTCCCCGGCGCATAGCGTGACAGACCGGAACCGAAACCGAACGCCACAAACCCTGCCGGTGTACGCAGTGCAACCTTGCGAACCGCAGGATCCTGGTCGAAAAGATTAATCACTGGTGTGTAAGCCCCGCGGATCAAAGTGCTGGTAAGAAGCAAATTCGGGATCATACAAATCGCCGCCGCCGGTATAGAGTGCCACACCCTGCCGCTCATTTATGACCCCGATAACGGTTAATTTGACTCCGCAGGAATGGGATATTTCAGCAAGTTTTTCCTCCGAGTCGGGTGGAACGGTAAAACACAGTTCGTAGTCATCACCGCCTGCCAGTTGCAGTGACCAGCGTTCTTTGTCAGAGAGCTCCCTGAGGCTAGCCGGGCAAGGCAATTTTTCCAGTTCGATTTCTGCCCCGGCGTGGGATCTTTCGAGTATATGGCCCAGGTCTGCAAACAAGCCATCGGAAATGTCAATGCAGGCTGTGGCGAGGCCGTGAAGCTCGTGCCCCAGTTTCAGGCGCGGTACAGGGTAGTCCAGCGCTACGCGGTCCGATGGGGCCGGAACTTCGTCCTTGCGCAACTTCTTCAAGGCATGGGCCGCGGCGCCCGGTGTACCGGACACCACGATCAGGTCCCCGCCGGCTGCACCAGAACGAACCAGTGCTGTGCCTCTTTCAACCAGGCCTAATGCAGTGATGGTGATGCTCAGAGGACCGGCGGAAATGTCACCACCGGCGAGCGTGATCCGGGCCTGCCCGGCCAGTTCTGCCATCCCGTGTGCAAATGAATCAAGCCAGGCCCGGTCCTCGGATGGCAGGGTCAATGCCATGAAAAACCAGGCCGGATCAGCACCCATGGCCGCAAGGTCACTGAGGTTGACGGCAAGTGCCTTATGGCCGATCGCGAAGGGATCAGTATCATTTAGAAAATGGACTCCCGCAACCAGAGTGTCGGTGCATACCACCAGCTCGCATTGACCGGGAATATCCAGCACGGCGCCATCATCACCGATTCCCACCCGGCATTCTGCGGCATCGCCCTGGGAAGGGATAGAGATGATTTCCTGCAGCCGGCGAATCAGGTCGAACTCAGGCATCGTGATTACGGGGCCTTGGCATCGCTCATTTCATCAGGCCGCCATTCCCTGGCCGCCCTGTCCAGGACCGCGTTGATGTAAGCGTATCCTTGTTCGGAACCAAAGCGGTGTGCCAGGTCAACACACTCGTCCACAACAACGCGAAACGGCATTTCCGGACAATGCAGCATTTCATAGGCTCCGATCAGGAGAACGACCTGCTCCATGATGTCTACCTGCTTGAAAGGCCGATCAAGAAATGGCTCGATTTCGACATCGAGATTTTTCTGCTCGCAACTGATTCCGCGCAACAGTTGCTCGAAGTGTTTTTCGTCGACACCACTCATGTCCTGCACGGCGCGAAATTGCTGCAGAATTTCATCGGCATTCTGTCCGGTAATTTGCCATTGATAGATAGCCTGGAGAGCTCTGCGGCGGGCCCGCTTGCGAGGCTCAAATTGCGTGCGGTCGCCCATTACCCGGGTAGCCCGGCCAGGTGTTTTTTCACGGCCCGTATCGTTTCAACCATTTCCATGGCCGTAACCGCTGCATCGAAGCCCTTGTTTCCTTCGCCAGTGCCCGCTCTTTCCAGCGCCTGTTCAACCGTGTCGGTGGTCAGAACACCGAATGTGACCGGAACTCCATGGTCCAGTGCAACCCGGGTCAGGCCGCTGGCGCATTCCCCGGCGACATAATCAAAATGCGGAGTCCCGCCCCGGATGACCGCGCCCAAAGCGATCACTGCATCGTACTTGCCTGAGGAAGCCAATTGGTCCGCCAGTAAGGGTAATTCGAAAGCGCCCGGCACCCAAACCAATGCCTGTCGGGATTCCATAATCCCCTGACGGCCCAGCGCGTCCTGAGCTCCCGCAACCAGTTGGTCAACGATGAATTGGTTGAAACGGCCCGCGACAACCGCGATGTTCATGTCCCTACCCGGTTCAGACGCTTTGATTTCCTTCATGGCCCTTCTGCCTTTTCAGCCAGCGTATCGATGTATTCTTCTACCTCGAGTCCGAAGCCGGCAAGCCCGAACAGCTTCCAGGGCGCGCTCAATACGCGCATTTTCTGCACACCCAGGTCTGAGATTATCTGCGCGCCGATGCCGTAAGTTCTGAGTTCACGGGAGCGCCTGTCGTCACCATTGGCTTCAATAGAAGGCTTCGGTTTTTGCTGGATCTGGCGCAGAATTTCATCGTCATCCTTGTTTGCACCCAGAACCAGCGCGAGTCCACTGCCCTGGGCATCAATCTGGGCCAGCGCAGTGCGCAACGGCATGCCAAAATCAGCTCGTTGGATGGACAACACGTCGCTGAGTGGATTCTGCACGTGAACCCTGACCAGGAACGGGGCCTCCTGGCTTGGCACGCCGCGCATCAAAGCCAAATGCAGGCGACCCTCTATCAAATCGCGATAGGTGTGCAGTTTGAAAGGACCAAAGTCTGTTTCAACTTCATGGGTGGAGACATGCTCAACCGATTTTTCAGTTTCCATTCGATAGTGGATCAGGTCGGCTATCGTGCCGATTTTCAGACCATGCTCCTGGGCGAATTTCTCGAGCTCAGGGCGCCGGGCCATGCTGCCGTCTTCATTCAGGATTTCCACCAGCACGGCCGCCGGCTCCAGGCCGGCCAGCATGGACAGATCAACACTCGCTTCGGTATGGCCGGAACGGGCCAACACACCACCCGGCTGCGCCATCAGAGGAAAAATATGCCCGGGCTGGGACAGGTCTGCAATGTCTGCGTCGGGTTTTACCGCGGTGCGTATCGTATGGGCCCTGTCGTAAGCGGAAATACCAGTCGTGATTCCTTCAGCCGCTTCGATTGAAACCGTAAAATTTGTCGCGAACCGCGTCTGGTTTTCATTGACCATCAGTGGCAACTGTAGCTGCCTGCAACGCTCCCTGGTCAGCGGCAGACAGATCAGACCGCGGCCAAAACGCGCCATGAAATTAATATCTTCCGGCCGCACCTTGGATGCAGCCATAACGAGATCTCCCTCGTTTTCACGATCCTCGTCATCCATCATGACAACCATGCGCCCGGCACGGATGTCCTGCAGAATTTCGGGGATGGTATTGAGCTTTGTTTTTGTTGTCATACTTCAGTCCTGATTATCTGGCGCCATAAGACGTTCGAGATAGCGTGCAATGAGATCCACCTCGAGATTGACTTCATCACCCACCCCCAATCCCCCGAGGGTGGTAACCTCCAACGTATGCGGGATCAGGCACACCGCAAATTTCAATCCTTCGACTTCGTTTACTGTCAGGCTGACGCCATCGATGCAAACCGAACCCTTCTTTGCAATGTAACGGGCCAATTGGCCAGGGACTTCAAACTCAAATCGCTCGGCACGCGCGTCCTCGTAGCGTGAAATCAGCCGCGCCGTGCCGTCAACGTGTCCGGTGACCATGTGGCCACCAAGACGGGCTTCCAGACCCAGCGCCAATTCGAGATTGATCTCCTGCCCTTCCCGCAGTTGGCCCAATGTCGTCAGGCCCAGAGTTTCCAACGAAACGTCGGCGAAAAACCCGGAAGCACCCGGTTTGAGCATAGTCAGGCAGGCGCCGGAAACGGATATACTGTCACCGGCATGCGCAGATTCGAGGTCCAATTCACTGCAGGTGATATGCAGGCGGCAATCACCCCCCGTCATGCTCTTTCCCCGCAAAGTTCCTTTACTTGCAACGATTCCGGTAAACATCATTCAACGCCTGAAATCAGGTTGTAATCGGATTCTCAAATCATCACCGAGTTGAGAAGTCTCCAGCAAGGTTAAATGCGTTCTTTCCTTCATGGATTCAAGCGGACCAAGAGCAAAAGGGCCTGGTCCGCCTTCTCCCAACAACACCAGCGCCTGATATATCAGTATTTCATCGACCAGGTTTTCAATTAGCAGAGAACCACAAAGGCGAGCGCCAGCCTCGACCTGGACCTCATTGACCCCCTTCTCAGCCAGCGCCTTGAGCAAGGCAGGAAGATCGACCATGCCGTTTTTCCCCGGCAGGGGCAAGCACTGCACATCTTTCGAGGCAAGTTCACTTGGAACGCGAACCGATGAATCACCGGCGATCACTGCTGTGCCTGTCCCTTGCAGTATTTTGCTGCCCGGGGGTGTTCGCCAGCGGCTATCAGCGATCACCCGCAGTGGCTGTTGAACAACCTGGCCAACACGTGCCTCCATCGAAGGATCGTCCGCCAGGATCGTGCCAATTCCGGTCAGGATGGCTGATGAACGGGCCCGCCAAAGCTGAACGTCATCGCGAGATGCCGCGCTGCTGATCCACTTGCTCTGGCCATTGCGCAGGGCAGTTCTGCCATCAATGCTGATCGCGCATTTGATCCGTACCCATGGGCGCCCCGCTCTCATCCGCATCATAAAACCGGCGTTAAGCGCTTCCGCCTGTTCCGACATCAGGCCAGTTTCGACTTTCACACCGGCCGCCTGTAATCGATTCAGACCTGCACCATTCACTTCGGGGCTAGGGTCCCCCACAGCACTTACAACACGTGTGATTCCGGCTTCAAGCAGGGCCTCGGTACAGGGCGCTGTCCGGCCATGGTGGTTACAAGGCTCCAGCGTAACGTATGCTGTCTTCCCCCGGGCGGAGTCACCGGCGTCCCGCAATGCTGCGATTTCCGCATGCGGTGCACCCGCTTTTTCATGCCACCCAAGACCTGCAACGCTATTGTCATCCGCGATTACGCAACCAACCCTGGGATTTGGGTCAGTTGTGAACAAGCCTTTACGGGCTAGCCGCAAGGCGGTAGCCATGCATTCGTGGTCGAACCGGGTAAAGCTCATTTGTTGCGCCGTTTGCGGGGCGTTCCGCCACTATCCAGTAACGATATCTGGCGCTTGTCACCGTCTGCCGGGGCTTCCCGTTCCAGACTTTCAATCACGTCACGAAAGGCCTGTACGTCCTCGAAGCGTTTGTACACGGATGCGAAACGGATGTAGGCGACCTGGTCCAGTTTGCTCAGTTCGCGCATGACCCATTCGCCCAGCAGCGAACTGGGGATTTCTGAATCCTCCACGCTGGAAATTTCCCGTAACAAGGCACGGATTGAGCGTTCGACTTCCCGCGTTTCCACGGGACGTTTTTCCAATGCCCGCAGCATGCCTTCACGTAGTTTCTCTTCTGAAAAAGCCTGGCGTCCACCATCTGTCTTGATAATGCGGGGCGCTTTGAGTTCCGGCGTTTCGTAGGTATTGAAGCGCGACCCACAGTCTTCACACTGGCGGCGCCTTCGGATTTGTATGCCGTCACGGGTCAGGCGGGAGTCCACCACCCGCGTATCCTCATGTTTGCAAAATGGGCACCACATCTAGAGAGTCTCGCTTCCCTGCTCCCGCTGCAAGCAGCGGAAGGCGGCTGCGCTCGACAGCATAATTGGGTCTTCCGCCTGGCTTCGCCAGCCGGGACGACAAACAATGAGAGTCTCGCTTCCCTCGGCAACTGCTCCCTGCGTTGCTCTACCTCCTGCGTCCTTGCAGTCGTGCTCCCGCTGTAAACAGCGGAAGGCGGCTGCACGCGCAACGGCATTCGGATGGCACTTCTTTGCCTGCGGCAAAATCGCTCCACCCTCATTGCCTGCGCTCAGCAGCATATTTTGGTCTTCCGGCCGGCTTCGCCAGCCGGGACGACAAAAGCCTAGGAACACACTCCTCATATTAAATCTGCGTAAACCGGATGCTTGCGGCAGAGAGCGAGGGTTTTGGCTTTTGCCTGCTGCTCGGCTTCGTGATTTCCCATGTTATCGAGGACGTCGCAGATAATACCTGCCAGTTCCTGGCAGTCGGCTACGGTGAAACCCCTGGTTGTTATGGCCGGTGTACCCATGCGCAGGCCGCTGGTGACGAAGGGTGAGCGGGGTTCCCCCAGGCACGGTGTTCTTGTTCACCGTGATATTCGCGCGTCCCAGTGCTTCTTCGGCGTCTTTACCGGTAAATTCCTTGCCTATCAGGTCCAGCAGGAATAAGTGATTATCAGTGCCTCCGGATGCGATTTTGTAACCTCTATCCATGATGGCGGCAGCCATGGCCCGGGCATTATCAATCACGTCACGTTGATAATCCTTGAATTCCGGATCCAGCGCTTCCTTGAACGCAACGGCCTTTGCGGCGATCACGTGCATCAAAGGGCCGCCCTGGGTGCCAGGGAATACGACGGAGTTGAGGGCTTTTTCCAATTTCTCATCGGCATTGGAAAGAATAATTCCCCCGCGCGGGCCGCGAAGTGTTTTGTGGGTGGTGGATGTCACCACGTGTGCATGAGGCAGCGGGTTCGGATACAGGCCTGCGGCCACGAGACCGGCAACGTGAGCCATGTCCACCAGGAACCACGCGCCGACTGAATCCGCAATTTTCCTCATCCTGGCCCAGTCGATTACCCGTGAGTAAGCAGAGAAACCACCGATCAGCATCTTGGGCTGGTGCTCATTCGCCATTCCTGCAATAAGATCGTAATCGATCATCCCGGTTTCGATGTTGATCCCATACTGAACGGCATTGAACAGCTTGCCCGAGAAATTGACCTTGCTGCCGTGCGTGAGATGACCTCCCTCGTTCAGGCTCATACCCAGAATGGTATCGCCCGGATCGAGCAGGGCATGATATGCCGCGGCATTGGCCTGGGAACCGGAATGGGGCTGGACGTTGGCATAACTCGCGCCAAATAGCTCTTTTGCCCGTTCCCGGGCCATTTGTTCTGCCAGATCAACAAATTCGCAACCGCCATAGTATCGCTTCCCGGGATACCCCTCTGCATACTTGTTGGTCAGTACTGAACCCTGTGCCTCCATAACCCTGGGGCTGGCATAATTTTCAGAAGCGATGAGCTCTACGTGATCTTCCTGCCTGACTCCCTCAGCCGCGATGGCGTCGGCCAGTTCATCGTCAAATCCACGTATACGGAAACTTTGGTCAAACATTCCAGGTTCACTGTTCGATTGGAGGGACAGCGTTTAATTCTAACATTTTTGCAACAGCCCACGTGGACTTGGAGACCCGGAATCTCATATCGCTGCAGTCTGGACCCTGAAGCAGGCTTCGCGCATAATTCGCTCGAATACTCACACGCATTTTCCGGAACCAATCATGGCCCAATACATATACACAATGATCGGGGTAAGCAAGACCGTACCCCCGAACCGCACCATCATCAAGGACATTTCGCTGTCCTTTTACCCCGGGGCCAAAATTGGTCTGTTAGGCCTCAATGGCTCCGGTAAATCAACCGTGCTGCGGATCATGGCTGGCGCGGATACTGATTACGAAGGAGAGTCGAGACCACAGCCGGGTACGCGTATCGGATACCTGCCACAGGAACCCGTGCTCGATGAGAATAAATCAGTCAGAGAAGTCGTCGAAGAAGGAGTGGAAGAAGTACGCTCACTATTGACTCAGTTCGATGAAATCAGCATGAAATTCGCGGAGCCGATGCAAGACGATGCGATGAATACACTGCTCGCTGAACAGGCCGAGTTGCAGGAAGCCATCGAACATGCGAATGGCTGGGAACTGGAGCGCACGCTGGAAGTCGCCGCAGACGCCCTGCGGTTGCCGGACTGGGACGCATCCGTAGCCCACCTTTCAGGCGGTGAGCGCAGACGCGTGGCACTGTGCCGGCTATTGCTGTCCAGCCCTGACATGTTGCTGTTGGATGAGCCGACCAACCACCTGGATGCTGAGTCAGTAGGCTGGCTGGAACGTTTCCTCACCGAATTTCCCGGCACGGTTGTAGCCATTACGCATGACCGTTACTTCCTGGACAATGCAGCCGAATGGATACTCGAACTGGACCGTGGTTACGGCATCCCCTGGAAGGGCAATTACTCTTCCTGGCTGGAGCAGAAAGAAGCCCGGTTGATGCAGGAAGAAAGCCGGGAGCAGGCGCGCCAGCGTTCGATCCACGCCGAACTCGAGTGGGTGCGCTCCAACCCCAAGGGGCGGCGGGCAAAAAGCAAGGCACGCCTGCAACGATTCGAAGAACTGAATTCGCAAGACCATCAAAAACGTAATGAAACGCATGAAATTTTCATTCCACCCGGCCCCCGGCTGGGAAACCAGGTCATCGAGGTTGAACGTCTCAGTAAAAGCTTTGGTGACCGTCTGCTTATCGACGATCTCAGCTTCAGCATCCCTCCAGGCGCCATCGTGGGGGTAATCGGTGGCAACGGTGCGGGTAAATCGACGCTGTTCCGCATGATGACCGGTGAAGAACAAGCGGACACGGGCACCATCACGATCGGCCCCAGTGTTGAACTTGCCAGCGTAGACCAGAGTCGCGATAGCCTGGATGGAGAACGCAGCGTCTGGGAGGAGATTACCGACGGTGAAGAGTTTATCCAGGTCGGAAACTACAAGTCGCAATCGCGCGCCTATGTCGGACGTTTTAATTTCCGTGGCGCAGATCAGCAAAAACGAGTCATGGATCTCTCCGGCGGTGAGCGCAACCGGGTTCACCTGGCCAAGTTGTTACGTTCCGGGGGCAATGTCCTGTTACTCGACGAACCAACTAACGACCTTGACATTGAAACCCTTCGGGCTCTGGAAGAGGCATTGCTGGAATTCCCGGGCTGCGTTGTGGTAATTTCACATGATCGCTGGTTCCTGGACCGCATTGCCACACATATGCTGGCTTTTGAAGGCGACAGCCATGTCGAGTGGTTCGAAGGAAACTATTCCGAGTACGAGACCGATCTGAAACGCCGCATCGGCGACGACGCAGCCACTCCCCACCGGGTCAAGTACAGGAAATTAGACGGGTAACTGCAGTTTTTGGGCTTCTTCGGGAACCCCGAAGTCCTCGCAGGATGGTTCGAATGGGCGCGGCCGGTAGTCCAGCGCCTCCCGCAGGGGCGATCGTCAAACACCATATCCCTGCCCTGCCGGCGGACCATTTCAATGTTGATCCCTCGAAATGCCGGCAACATCGATACAAGCTGAGCGGCCAGAGCCATTAGGAATGGAGGCAGAGCTCGCACTCGCACCCCGGTGCCGCATGCTGCTGCAATTTTTTCGGCCATTTCCCGAAAAGCCAGCGTGCTGCCACCACCCGCCACGCTCTCCAGATTATGTGCCTTTTCGATGGTGAGCGCGCGGACCGCCAGGGCAGCAAGGTCGTCTGCATGCACAGGCTGACGCAAGCCGGCTGCCTTTCCGGCCAGGGGGATGAAACCGAACCTTTGTCCAAATCGAGCCAGTAAACTGATATTGCGATCCAGCCCGCAGCCGTAGATCAGGGTGGGACGCAGCAGAACGAGGGGGACTTCGCGCTCAATACAGAGCTTTTTCAAGCGTAATTCCTGCTCGCGAATTACCAGCATCTGCCTGCTTTCGTCCTGATTTAACGAATCTGATTTGGTCAGCACGCTGCTGCTGCTGAACGCCACGACTCGCTTTAGCCCTGCATTCCGTGCGATCAGGGCACAGGCTATATCCAGTGGGCCGCAGGAAACCAGGTGTTGTGCAGGCCACGCAAACGTGCGCTCTCCACCAGTGTCCTCACCCGGCATTGATATTGGATTCTGCCAACACACCTGCTCTGCTACAGCAAAGGCGGATGGCGGTGCCCGCCGGCTCAATGCCAGCACGCTGAATCCCTCAGCCTGGAGCCGCGGTAGCAGGAACACTCCCAGCTGGCTACTGGCGCCGGTGACGAGGACGGAGCCGGGCATATCCCCGTCCTCAGGCCCTGAACCAGGCAAGAGGGATTGTCACGGCGAAACGTATCCAGATTCCGAGAATCACCAGCCAGCGTAGCGGGAAAACTGTTCTCTCTGCTTGAAATTTCAGAAAAAAATGTTGCATCCCCAGATGCTTCTGCCAGTGCACCCACAGGGGGCGGCGGCGGCTTGATAGCCCCTGTTGATGAAAGACTCTGGCCGCCGGAACGAAAAGGCAATGGGACCCGCGCTGGCGCAGACGATACATCAGGTCAAGATCTTCGCAATGCAGGCCGTAGGCACCGTCCATGCAGCCCATTGCGATAAACTCTGACCGTCGCAGCATCATGCAGGCGCCGGACACGGCTTCAGCCTTCGAAGTTACCGCCGGCAGTTGCTCACTCAGCTCAATTCCGCTGAATGCAGGGAACCATCGGCCGAGCCGCCATAATCCGGAAAAAGTCAGCAATGAATTCCACGGATTGGGAAAGCGGCGCAGGGTTCCCTGCATCGACCGGCCCTCGTTGTCTTCTACCACTGGCCCGGCCAGCGCTGCCACGAAATCATCATCCAGCGCCCCTTTCAGGGCCGCCAGGGAGCCGGAAAACATTTCGCAATCCGGATTCAGGATCAACAGGTATTCCGCATTGTTCTGCAATTCCAGGACGGCCGCATTAATCGCCTTTGCAAACCCCAGGTTTTGGTCATTGGCGATGACGCTTACGTTGTCTTCAGGATCCACTGTATTTTGCAGACCGACAATGCTGTCGTCCGACGACAGGTTATCAACGACCGTAATGTGCACCGGCACCCGCTGGGCAAGCACCGACTGCACGCAGCGGGTGAGCGCGTCGCCTGCGTTGTAATTGACGATGATGACCTCGATGCCCGGTTTGATGCCGGTTGACTGCATCAGGACCTGCCCAACAGGCGGCTCCACCAACTGGAACCTGATTGGCTTTGTTGCAAGGCTGATTTAAATTCCAACAACTCCCGCTCTTTCTCTTCCAGCAATTTTCCTGCAGCCATGTTTTTTCGAATTTCGTGGTAGTAATGCGCATAGACCGATTCCCCGGAATCGTCGAATAAGCTAAGGCCCTCGCCGGTTTCCGGCAAACAGTCGTCATTGGCAGCGCACAGGGCCAAGAAATAAACCGGATCGTGGTGGGGTTGGGGAAAAGAACTCACCTGGCCATCGTCTTCCTGGTTAAACAATACACCTGGTTTTTCTTCCAGCGACCAGATGGCGGACTGGAAAAGCAACTTGTGCCCCCACATTCGTAAGGCTGGGAAATGTGCCTGTAGCAAGGATTCAAATTCCTTGCGGTACAGTTCATGCAGATGGAACTCATTCCGGTTCTGTTGCCGGTCTGAATAGACTTCCTTGTCGGGGGTCGATATCAGCAGAAAACCTCCGGGCTTCAACACCCGCCTGAACTCAGTCATCAAGCCCTGGTGGTCTTGCAGGTGCTCCAGGGTCTCGAAGGAGACGATACAATCAAATTCGCTGCCATCGAAAGGCAGCTCCAGACAGTCGCAGACAAGAAATTCCAACCGCTCCGATGAGTAGCGATCTCTTGCATGCTCAATGGCCGTCCCGGACAGGTCAACCCCGGTGACGAATGATGCCCTGGTTGCCAACAGTGCAGTGCCGTATCCCTCACCGCAAGCAGCGTCCAGCACCTTAAGCTCTCCGACCAGCTCGCGTGCAAAAACATAACGGTGATAGTGCTCATACCAGATCTCCCGCACACATTCAGGCGTGAACCGTTCACCGGTAAATTCGAGGGGCTTGGACAAATCATTCTCCGCAAATGGCCTTGCCATGGCTGATTTTAACCCATTGGGATCCCGGCCAGGCGCCATGCATCAAGAATGGCCGCACGTCGCGGCGCAAGGGGGTCTGCCGCGATGAATTCCTGTACCTGCCGAAGATAATCCGAATGCCGGCCAAGCAGGCGCTGCATACTCGATTCGTCCGGTTTTAGTCCAATCGGACCGAACGACCGACCGCCCAGGTGCACAACATAGACGTCATCGCATAACACGTTGCGCATTCCGGCTCGCACGGCGCGCATGGAGAAATCATTTTCCTCTCCATACCCTTTACCAAAAAGGACCGCGTCAAACACGCCGATACGATCGATTGCGCGACGTGCGATTGCCATGCAAAAACCGACGGAAGTAGGCAGTTCCGGGTAAATTGCGCTTCCGGTGCGCGCGATAAGGGCAGCCACGGCAGAGGAATTGGGCGGTATAGGATTCGCCTGGCAAAACTTTGGCAAAGAAGCGATTTCGCCATTATTGGTCCAGGGGGTAGCCGTGGCAATCGACACATCGGATGCAAGGCACCGTTGCAGACCCTGCAACCAGCCTGGAGTCACTTCGGTGTCAGAATTGAGCAAAATGACATCGTTCTGTGTTTGTCGCATACCCAGATTGGCGGTCTCGACAAAACCCTGGTTTTCATCAACCGCCAGGAACTTCCAGCTGGCGGATGTCTTTTCCTGCCAGTCGCGCAGTACAGCGACTGTAGCGGGGTCGGGAGAGGCATCGTCAATGACCAGCACCTCGGTATTGTCGGCTACGGTGGCATCAACACTCGCCAGGCAACGATCCAGCTCCCGGTGTGCGTTATAAACCGGAATGACGACAGAAACAGGTTCGACTCCATTCATTTCCCGGGTTTCACTCCCCTGTATCCCAACTGTGCGGCAGGCGAATGATGCCCATTTCCCTGCTTTGGCCCGACACGATGAAGCGCTGTTCAGTCGTGTCACACAGACGTATCCCTTCGGGGTCCATCGCATGCCCGCGGATCGAGTAACTTCCGGGAAGCAGGGGCAGGTCGTCAAAACAAATCCGGAAACGAAAACGTTGACCGTCCAGCCGTTCGGCCTCAATTTCGTCGTAATCCGAGGAGACGCCGTAAACCGGTGTGCCGTCCGCCCGCATCACGCCAAAAAGTGCAACCGGTGGCCTTCCATCCGGTGAATGAAGCACCAGTTCTGCTTCGAGTTTATTGCCATGGGCTATGACCAGATCCTCGTCTCCAACCTTGCCGGGTAAGGAAAATTCTTCGACCCGGTAGTGACCACTTTCCCCTTTCTTCGAGCGGCGATGGCGCCCCTCGGCAGCGCTCCGTTCTTCGTGATAAGCCAGGTAGGATTGGGTGACAGGATATACGTCTCCGATTTCCCGCATACGTCCCTGGTGTAACCAAAGAGCCTGCCGGCACAGCTTCTGAACATGGTACATGCTGTGCGACACCATCAGCAGGGTATTACCCCGATCCAGAAAAGATTCAATCCAGCGAATACACTTTTTTTGAAAAGACTCATCACCCACTGCCAGCACTTCATCTGTGATCAGCAACTCCGGGTTTGAAGCGGCAACGACAGCAAAACCCAGCCGTACCACCATGCCGGTGGAGTAGTGCTTGACGGGCTCGTAGACGTAATCCCCGATATCAGCAAAATCCAGTATTTCATCCAGCTGACCTTCCAACTGGCGGGAACTCATGCCCAGCAGCGCGGCCTTCATTTTCACATTGTCGATACCCGAAAACTCCGGTTGAAAACCCGCCCCCAAATCCAGCAGCGCTGCGACGCGGGCATTGACCTCCACACTGCCGCGACTGGCGCTGATCACACCGGTGAGTATCTTGAGCAAAGTCGACTTGCCGGCTCCGTTCTCACCGATGATCCCAAAAGACTGACCGGCGGTTACCTCAAGGCTTACATCGTGCAAAACTTCGGCACCCTCGCGCACTTCATTCCCGGCCACCAGTGAAACAAAGGCCCGCAATCGTTCGCGGGGGCGGTTTACCCGCGGGTAAATCTTGGAAACCCCTTGCACGCGGATCAGCGGATTCATCAGAGAAAATCCTCGAAATGTGCGCTGAAGCGACGGAAAAAGGCCCGTGAAGCCCAAAACAGGAACAGGACCAGTACCGGCACAAAAAGATCGTATAGCGTGAGCTGGTAATTCCCTAAAAGAATAAAGTCGCGCAGCCGTCCCACAAACCAGCTCATGGGGTTTAGTTTCATAACAATTGCATATCGTTCCGGCAATATACTCGAACTGTAGAGAATGGGTGTGGTGAAAAACCAGAAGGTCATCAAGGGCGGTAAAATCTGGGATACGTCCCTGATAAACACCTGTAGCGCGCTGACAAAAAGAGCGAGACTGCTGGCAAACAGGTAAAGTAAAACAAGCACGGGAATCGCCGCAATAAGCCCCAGCCAGTGAACCGGAGCAGCCGTAAAATTCAAAACCATTAATACCGCCAGGTAACCTGCCATATTCATCAGGAACGTTGCCGTCACGGTTGAAAGGGGAAGTAACTCACTTGGAAAGGCCACTTTCCCAATCAGTGCTGCATTGGCGCTGATCGAATTTGAAGAACGAAGGACGGCCTCTGAAAAAGCTATCCATGGCCAGAATGCAACAGCCAGGTAAGGCACAAAACCCACACTACCGGCATCAGCAATCCTGGCCTTGAAGATGGTGGTGAATACGAAAGCATACACCGCCAGCAAAATTAGCGGTTGAAGGATCAACCAGGCAAAGCCCGTCAGGTTCTCAAGGTAGTCCGTCCTGATGGCACGTGAGACCATTTGGCGGAATACGTTGTTACTTAGCAGGTTCACCAGAACAAATCAGGCTATGCGTAATTGTCAGTCTTTATCGCTGAAATCAGGCGCCAGTTCCAGGTTCTCACCGAAATAGCGTTTTGCCATTTCTTCCGTCGCCCCGTCGGGCAATACAATATCTTCAGAGAGCAATTTTCTCAGGTAGCGAGCTTGGTAGTCATCCAGATACGCCTTCTTGACTTGCTGCATTGCCTGCTCCTTGATGCTGTCGAATGGCAGGACAGTCCCGGGAATCTTCCTGTTCAGCCTTATGATGTGAAAACCATAGTTGGATTGAATCGGTGGACTGATGTCACCGGGAATTTCCATCGCGAAGGCAGCCTCCTCAAACGGCTTCACCATGTCATTTCGCTTCACCTCCGGGAACCGTCCACCGTTTGCGACTTTTGATGGATCGTCGGAAAATTCCGCAATCATCGATTCGAAACGGGCGGGTTCAACCTGTAACTCTTCCCATAATTCTGTGGCCAGTTGCTCAGCGCTTTCAGCTGACCGGCTTTCGCTGCTGATCAGGATTTGAGAGACATCAATCCGATCCTCAGTTGTCCAGGCAGCCGGGTTGACCAGGTACTTTTCATGAGCGATGGTTTCGTAGTCGCCTGGCGGGCATCTTCGACCACCTTTTTGAGCCACTCTCCGCGAGTTCACTTCGGCCTCCTGCGCCACCTTAATCTTACCAGCGTTTCCTGGTCGTAGCCGGCTTTCCTGGCCTCATTGGCCAGTAACTTGTTGCGTAGCAGATTACGAACAAGCAATTCCACATTTTCACCCATTCTGATAAACGGCAAACGCTTTTCCGGCGGAATTTTGCTGAATGCCCATCGATTCGGCCTGCGTCAAAACAACCTCGCCCTGGATCGCCAAAGCGGCCTGCGACCGGCCGAGTTCCCGAGTGGTTTCATGGTTGTCTGCAAATAACATAGCAGGGTAAAAAGAAAGCAGTAAAAACGTAGATACAAGGTGCTTTATCATAATTATCCAAATTAAATCTGTTTGTAAAAACAATGTCCAGACAAACGAAGGGGCTGCGTATGCAGCCCCTCGCTTGATCTACCGGATCAATCGGATCCGACTATTTCTTTATAGCCTACCAAACTCAGCGTCCAGGACAACCCGGAATTGGCTCTGAATCTGGTAGTTCGTCTCCGCATTGCGTTAAGGGAGCCCTTACACGACGCACGTTGCCTTTATGGTCAAACGTACCACCGTAAAATGCCTTGACGTCATCACCATCGGCATTTACAACAAAGCCATTGGCGAATTCATAAGCGGCAAAACCGGTTACAGGCAGGCCTACCAAGCCAGCCCAATCCACATGGTCGTCATCCAAACCAAAGTCGAGCGTTGCCCAACCGTCTGCATCGTCTACCTCGTCATCCGGATCATCTATTCGCGTAACTGTAATGAGCAAGCTCTGGCTACTGGCTTCTTCGCCAAAGGATGGTGTACCGAAAACTACACGTTCGCCGAAACGAATCACGTTGACTTCGTTACACATCCTGAAGATCAATTCATCACAAATCTTGATTGAAGGATTGCAGCTACCCAACGAAGGAGAGACAACCGGAATCGTGCTGCCACCGCGATCATCTATCCCACGCTCGCTGCGATCCCAGATTTCCAGGCCAACAACTTCACATTTTGCCGAACCAAATTCCTGGGTGAAGGGTGCGCGTACTTCGTCGTCAAATACGTTGAGCGGGATTTCATCGTAAATGCACAATTCCCAACCCGGATTATTAACCCAGGGTCCTGGAGCATCGATCGGAATATCACTGATCGGCGATTTAGTCTGCGGAAAGTCGTCACCAGGCTGCCAGAACAGGCATTCACCTACAGGAGAACCCTTCTTGGCGCCGTCATATAAACATTCGGGCATCAAGCAGCGAGTAAGCATCACTTCCACAGGTACCAGGTATCCAGGAACTTATATTAATCATACGTCTTTCGTCAACATAAAAGTTCTTGGTTGGGAAGGTAACTATCCATTCGGTTGCTGCCAGTGATGGAACATCGGCCGTGGTGAATTCATTCATGGTGAATTCATGCATGAATACGGCTGAAACTGCATCTACAGTGAATGGATATGTAATCTTTTTGGCCGTATTTTGCGGCACGCCAAAGAACACCCATGCATCACTTACGTTACCATCATTCAGGGAAGGATGAATATCACCCGGAACGTAGTGAATGCCGACTTTAGACTTATCAAAGCCCTGGACGGCTCTGGCATCGTAGCTCCACATGGTTCCGTTCTGCGGATTTACAACGGCACCACCCCCGAACAGACCACCGCTATTGCGCATGGTATCGGTTACGGCCTGGCCGCATCCGCGGAAAAGCGAAGGATCATCGACACCTACTTTCAGGGTATCGCACTCTATCGGAATCAGAGGAGTAAAGTTCTGCTGAGCCTCTCTATACCAGATACCTTGTTTGGAATCCAGAGTATGGCCGGTCCAGTTGTCTACCAACTCATCACAATCACCTGGGGCCCAGAATGTTTCAATGACCACTGGGTCGCCATGGTCAGGGTCGGTAAGTACATCGTGGCTCTGATGGGTGATGGCGTCTTCAGTGTCGGAACCCGGTACGATGGTTCCCATTTCGATCATTTCGAAATGACCTTCAGCAGCACGCTGATTATCGGTAGGACCACCGTCGGTAAAGTTACCGGTATAGGCAAGATTCAGGAACGGCTGCTTTCCGGCCATTTTTCCGGAGGGCAGTTCAAATGCCGTGTCCTCGTAAAGGTAAGGCACCGTGCAGGAATCATCAGGGATGATCAGTACGGTGTCTGTTTCGTGAGAAGCTGTACCAGCACCGGGGTCATTGACGATAGCCGCAACCCATACGTCGTGGTGTGAGAGGTACAGGTTGAAGTCGAGAACCTCGCGTGAGTTGAAGCCTTCGAGGAACCGGACCTTAACTGCCTTGGCGTTATCAGTAGTATTCACCACGGACAGAATCGTCTGGTTGCCATCATTGGCCGTATAGTAGGGATAGATGAGGACTTGTCCCAATCCATCCGGATTCATGTTGACTGCCTGTGCGGTGCCTGCGATTCCGGCAGCACCTGCCAGACCAGCCAGCACAGCAGCTGTCAAATTTTTTCTATTCATTACAACACTCCTAAAGTTGTGTACACAGGGCTTGCTAGTGTCCCGGAACCGTACCAGACAGCTCTATTCAGAGCGACTTGGCAACCCGGTTCCAGCCATTAGCGGCTCAATGTTACGATAACTGCCCCATCAAAGCAACAAAGCTGATTGTAAAAATAGGGCAAGAGAGGTAGTCCAAAAGCTACATTTCTTCAGGCAAATACCACCATTCACCGCCAGTTTTTAACCATTGTTCATCGATGTAATCGTAGCCGTTCCAGGTATCGAGGCCAGGAACCGGGCTATTCACTCTATATCCCAATTTAAATTTCACCGTGCAGGTAATCCCCTCGCATTCATGCGCCTGGTATTCCGCCGAAGTCCACCGGATCCGTCGCAGGCGAATTTCAAATTCGAAGTCGGTTACCTTGGTGGTGGAACGATAGCCGGGAGAATAAAACGAGTATGCACCCGGATAGTCCCTGGACAGCAATGCTTCCCAGCGTGCCTCGGCCCTTTGTTTAACGACATCTTCTGGTGTAGCTGTGGGTGTGGTAGCACAGCCTGAAAGCAACATTGCGGCCAGCGCTGAAAAAAGGATTGAGAATTTTCTGATTTTAGTTTTCATGGTTAATTTTCCTTGAGGGCGCACAACTGGGGCTACTGCGCCTCATTTTCAACTTCGGCAGCCTTTTCAACATCAGCGGCCTTGCGGAGTGTGGAAATCTTCAACGGCGGCACGCGGGAAAATTCCTTCTCCATGGTCTGGCTGATAATCCTTAAATCAGCATAATTTTCTATTACCGTCGGTGTAATCAGCACCAGTGTCTCGCTACGAAAAGTTGCCTTCGTCTTAGAGCCGAACAACGGGCCAATGAGGGGTAAGCGGCTGAGGTAGGGCACCCCGGTGCGCCCGCGGGAATCCTGCTCGGAAATCAGGCCACCCAGAAAAACCGTTTGGCCGGATTGCACAGCCACCTGGCTGGTGACGGACTTATTGTTGATCGGCGGATTTCCGCTGGTTGAAATATCGGGGTCACGGGCGCCAGGACGACTGATGTCCTGCGATATGTCCATATAGACCAGCCCGCCAGGATTAATGCGCGGAGTCACCGTAAGCGTTATGCCGGTCGCGACATACTGGGCGTTGCTTACCACATTGTTGCTCCCGGTGGAAATTGACGAGGACTGTACCGGCACCTGGGTTCCGACCGTGATAGTCGCAGTCGCATTGTTTCTTACCAACAGAGAGGGCGCTGCCAGGGAACGTACATCGGTGACTTCGTCCAACGCAGCAATTGTGGCCTGAATAAACGGCAAGCCGTGGGAAAGGGGGGTAGCCAGCGTGGTAAGAAAATTGAATCCACCGGACTGGGCGCTGCCGCTGCCAAATGCGGCGCTCTGAATCGTATTACTGGTAGGGGCAATTCCTTCCGGTATCAGGTCTGGATTATTGGTCAGAAACCAGTTGACGCCAAACTGCAACTCTTCGTTCAACTCCACGTCGAGTACCTGGGACTCGATCAGCACCTGCAAGGGCTCGATATCGATCCGTTCGATGGCTGCCCGGATCGCGTTGTATTCAGCCTGGGTGGCCTGGATCAGCAGAGAATTGGTCTCCAGCACCGAAGTGATTCTGATGTCCATGTCCCCTGAGCCCAGGTTAATGGAGCCTGACTGGTCAGCGGACTGCTGTTGCGGTGAACCCACGCGGTTTTGATTAAATTCAGCTACAGTCCCAATCTGGACCGGCTCCAGCCCCGGCGCCAGCGTCCCTCTCGGGGTATTTTTTGTAGGCGTTCCGCCGCTGCCGCCGAACAGCTCTGTCAGGTAGCCGGCCAGGATCGGCGCTTCGAGATTTTTTACCCGGTAAACATAGAGCTGTTTGCCCGCACCCGCTGCACCCCGATCCAGGATCTTGATCCATTCTTCAGCCTTGTACAGGTAATCCTCCTGGAAAGTGATCACCATGATGGAACCCAGGCGCTCAAGCGGCACAAAGCGGAACATCCCCGCCAATGGTGATTCGGCGTTCGATCCAAAAATGGTTTCCAGTTCGGTAATGATCGAATTTACATCAACCGTTGTCAGCGGAAAGATGCCTACTGACATGCCTGCCAACCAATCTACATCGAAAATCTCTACCGTCTTGAGATAGTTACTAAGCTCTTCCGGCGTGCCCGCCAAAAAAATCATGTGACGGAATTGGTCGGCCTTGACGATCCCGCCTTCGCGGACATAGGGCTCGAGGATTTTTGCCATCTCAGTGGAGGCAATGTACTGCAGCGGCACGACACGAACTTCAAACCCCCTGGCCCTTTCGGCACTGCCAATTTCAGGAAAGAGATGTCCCTTAATAGCATCGGAAACCGGTAAAATGTGGTAACGGCCTTCCGTGAACACCATGGTTGCGCCATTCCAGCGCAGCAACAGTTCAAGGATTGGCATCAACTCGTCCCTGCTGACCGGTTTGGAAGTGGAGAACGTTACCTCGCCACTCACGCCCGGCCCGATCACAAAGGTTTCCTGCAACACCTCGCCAAGGACGGTATGCACAACAGACTGGATTGATTCGCCTTCAAAATTCAGCACGATCTCGCCGTCTTCTGAAACCACTTCCGGCGCCCGGCGGGCCGCCTCTTCATTAATAAATACACCCGTACCTTCGTAGATTTCGATGTCGGACACGCCACTGTCAACCGTAGTTGATGCGGTGATCACCAGTTGATCATCCTCAACGGGCGTGGTTGACGACCTGATGGTTTTACCTGTGCTGGTCGGCCCCAATTTTCCTCCAGGAGTCGTAGAGCAACTCGCAGCAATCAGCATAATCACCCCTGCCAACAACATGCGGCCGGCCAGCCCTGCTTTTGCCGGGGCCGGCAATCGCGATCTATCTTCGCTCCCGTTGCCTGGGTAATGCCTGCTCACTCTCATGCCCGATGTCCTTTTATTTTTCGTTTTCATCTTTTTCTTTTTTCCGCCTGGAACCACTGATCATCGATTGAATCTTCGTGCGGTAATCCATTTCCGGCTCCTGATCCTGCTCTTTGTCATCAGCAGCCTGCCGCAGCTCTTCTCTGCGTTGAGCTATTCGTTGCCGGATTTCCTCTGCCCTGGACAGGGGCTGGTCGCTTTCGCCATCCTTTGCCTGCTGCGACGTTGCGGGTTGTTCCCCACTCTCCCTGTCCGCTAGCTTCGCCGGCACTTCGATTTTTACATCATGCACCTGCAGCTTGAGTTGCATCTCTTCGCCGCTGGCTGAAGACAGCGTGACCTCCCGTGGCTTGATCTGACTGACGCGCCAGCTGCCATAATTTCCCTCGAGCGGCTGGTCTATGAAGGCCACCAATGACTCTGGTTGGCCATTAGGCCTCAGCGTCACCATCCGGATTGAAGGGGTGATGATTACGCCGGCAAGCACTAATTCCGGGGCATCCACTTCTTCCTCCACCAGCTGCACTTCTTCCTCCACAGGTTCCTCTTCAATGATCGGCTGACGGCTTGCATTGAAAACCGGTCGTTCGGTTATGACTGCATATGCTTCCAGGGGTTCATTGTCTTCGAGTTCAGGCACATCCAGGGTCAACACAGTATCTTTCTGATCCGAAACCGATGCGGGCACGGATGGCGGCAGGGACCAGACCACAGTAAGCAGAAGCGATATGACCAGCAGCCCTGCACAAATTGACGCAAGCACCAAACCCAGAGGATTACCTTCGAACCACCTGTTCACGACTCACTTCCCGTGCTCAGATAGCCCGACATGTTGAAACGTATGTCGAGAGCCGACGGCGCCGGGTTATTCGCTTTTGACCGCCGTCGTGTCCTGGGCTTGATCACCGTGACTTCGTCCGAGATGACCATGGGTACACCGGTCTCCAGCGAATAGAATATTTTTTTGAGATCCTCGATCCCGCAGCGCATCCGGACGTTAACGGTGACTTTCTGAAATCTCTCCTGAACCCGTGGCCGCACCGGTTGCCGGCTCACTATCTGGCAGGTGTCTTCAGCCTGGATGCTGATCATCTGGCCCAGGCGCTCCGACATTTCCGCTGCGGCTTCATTGAAGTTGCCGCCTTCGAGAAACAGGTTTTCATCTGACTGACGATTTTCAAGATCCTGCAACAGGGACTGGACCTGCGTTTTCTGGGCGGCAACTCGTTGATACCTCCCCAGTTGCCCGGACAAATCCGAAATCTCGGTGCCGTAGTCCCGGTGCCGCAAAATGAACCCGTGGAAACAAAGAAGGTAAACGAAAATAACCACCACCACGAAAAGCAAAATAGCGGCGAGACGGTTGTTCCCCTGTGCAGCAACGAGAGCCATCAGTCAGCAGTGGCCTTCAGTACTGCAGCGTTCACTTCAAATATCTCCAGCCCGGAACGGGCATCCAGACGGGTCGAGCCTCTGAACGATGCGTCACCAAGCAGTGTGGATGCGTTAATCAGTTCGATCAACTGCTGGGCATTTTGCGATTTTCCTTGCAATTGTACGCTCGACTTACTGATCACCAACCTGTCCAGGTAGGTGTCATCAGGCAAAATTCGCGTGATGTCCGCCACCACTTCAATCACCAGGGGAGCTGCGGCCCGCCTCATTGCCAGGAAACCCGCCGCTTCACTGCTGTCTTCAATTTGCTGCTTTATCCGCATGACTTCCCGGGCCTCGCTCTGGACATCGGCAATTGCTTCTTCGAGTTCTGTAACCTGGTGGGATCTCAGGTACAAAGATTGCGTCATAAGAAGCGCCAGCAAGACGATTGATGCCAATCCGAGAGCGAGATTCAGACGCGATTTTGGGTTCGCCGAACGCACTCGCTGACCAGCAGGCAGCAGGTTCAGCCCCAGGGTCCTGTCGCCATCTAAAACATCGACACCTGCCAGGGTAAACCCCCGTGCAGCTACTGACTTCACAAGTTCATCAACTTCAGCGCGGGGAACAACAAATATTTCCAGGTTGATTTGTGCGCTGTCGCCGCCACGCTCCAGGATCTTCCAGTCAAAATAAACGTCCGAGGCCCTGAAGGGTGTCTGGCGGTCCATTTCGAACGACAAGACCTGCGCCAGGTTGGACTCAGCGGCTAATGGAAGTTTCATCTTCCTGTTGAGTACGGATTCAAGTTCAAGCAACAAAAACCGTGGCGCTTCCTGCAGCTCATTGCTTAACAGCAAATCCCCGATCTGCTGGCTTTGCAACGACGCATCCTGCGCCTTTGAAAATACTTCAAGGGTTTTCAAAGTGCGGTTTTCATCCACACCGACCCGCAGGGAATCACTCTGGAGAGTAAACGTAACGCGGCGCAGTGCATACTGGAGTTTCTGCTGCCACGTGGCGGGCATGGCAAGCCTGAGTTCTTCCGTCCACCAACGGAAAAAGGTGCCGGCCGGCCCTGCTTTGAGCCAGCCTACGATCTGCAGCAGTTTGTTTTCAAGGACATTGAGCATGATATTCTCAGTTATGAAATCCTTCGCGCCAACGCAATACCTTGTATGGGAGTCCGGCCCTGGTCGCACCCAAACGAATCGTAGCTTCTACCTGGTCCCAGATGCCGTTGGGCAAGGTAGCTTTTGCGAGCACACTATACGTTAGCCCCCGTCCCTTCGCCATGGCCACCTGACCGTTTGGAAGCACCGTTCCGACGCCGCTTGTTGCATCCTGAGATTCCCTTTCTGCAATGAAGTTCAATGCGTCCTCTTCAGTCATATCCGGCAGCGCCAGCAATGCTTCCAGCGGAGCGTAAGCGGGATCGGGAGATCCGCTCTTTGAAAACACAGACAGTCCCGGTTCAATCTTCTTGAACAGGTCCCAGGGCATGCCCAGCACCTGCAGAACTTCCTCAATCATGAGGAAAGGCCGGTTTCCCGGTCCGACGTCCAGCCCCACCCTCGAATAAGCGGGTAATTCGGCACCATTTGTGCGCTCGATTTCGTCAGTATCAACCCAATCCAGAATTGCAGCGGCCAGGTAGGCGGCTTCATCCTCGGCCAAGCCGTTACCCTGAAACAGTTGAATCAGTGTTGACTCATTGGCAACGTTGATATCCACCTTTCCCCGTTCATCAGTAACCCGGACCTCAACGACCACGTCCTCAACCTGAAACGTGTAAGGCCGGCCGTCTGGAACCAGTCGTGTCAACTCATCCGGATCCCGCAGGGCTAAGACCGCGAGGCTGATACCCGACTCGGCAGCCATCCTGGCGCGGGTGCTGGAAATTACCGTGTGCGCTTCCAGTTGGTCCATCCGGGCCATCAGCGTGTAGGCTCCGGTGGATATGGTCACGAGCAACAGAATCCAAAGAACCAGGACCAGCGCAACACCCTTTTGCCGGTTGCCGCCAGGAGGCCGCGAACAAGGTTGCGAAATACTCACTTTTCCCGTTTCCTTTTATCGATCAGCTGCCGAATGGCAGTTGTGTAATCAGACTGGCCGGCTAACAAATCGTTGAGGGCTGTTGGATCAACGCGTACTGAAGCCATCAGCAAAGGCCACCTGATATAGACTTCCTCGGCGAATTCAATTTCGAGAGAAACGGCCTCAGGCAGTTGGCCCGGCTGCGCCCACTGATTGACCCAGCCGGTGAGTTCGCCGGTTTCATCACGGCCGAGAAAACCAAACTCTGCGAACTCAATTTGCTCAAGCAGAACAATCGGGTCGCGTAGATACAGGTTCCCTTCCTCAAACCCCTGTAACAGAGCATGCGACAAAACCAGTTGATCTCCTTCATCACCAGAAATAATCTCAAGTTCCTGTACCTGGGGTCCGCCGAAACCCAGGTAGCCCGGCATGGGTGCAACGTATCGAATCTTTCTCGCACTTCCCTCAAAGACCACGCGTTCCTGTTGGTCACCATTCTCGGCAAAAGCCAGTGGCGCCATCTGGTTAAGCTGTTTTCTGACAAACTGGTGCGCCATCCGAATCCGGCCACTGTCTTCCAAAACGGCCTGCCCTTTATCGGCGGCCCGTGTAGAGGCTCGCAAGCCACCATAGGCCAGGGCGAGCAACATACTCATCAGGCTCAGCGCCAACAGTAGTTCAACCAGGGTGAAGCCGGCAGCAACAGAAAACTTTTTACCCGGAACCCGTCTCATGGCTGCAAATCCCGGTTAGCCATTACCGCCCGGATCGTGCTGAATCGCCTGGTCTGTTCCCGGGGTGGCTTTCCCCATGAAATGTACAGGTCTACCTGCAGCAGCTGGATCGAAGTAAGTTCAGCCAGTTCTACGCTGTGGGCGTTTTCACCGGTGTCGACGTGATCGGAAACATTGAGCTCCCACTCATATTCTCCGGCCTCGCCGTTGTCCGAATAACCTGATTCCAGGGGCATCTCCAACCCCACCTGGTCCATCAGGGACTGTGCGGTCAATGCGGCTTCCGAGTAATGCCTCGCCCTGACCGTATTGCGCAATGAGCCGGAAAGAATTTCAAGCACCGTGGCAAAACCCAGAGCGAACACGACAAAGGCCAGAAGTAATTCAAGCAGTGTGAATCCGCCGTTGCGGCTACGATCAGGAATTGAAATTGGCCGCCGGATCATGGCTTCAGTCTTTTTCTTGCCTGGCGACCGACGTCTCTCCGGTCAGCCATGCAACGTCGACCCGGTAAATGCGCCCATTGGCTTCGAGTAATACGTTACCGCCTGTAGAACCACCATCCGGATAGAAGCGAATTCCACCGGCAACCTCAGAAGTCAGTTCCGAGCGGGCCGTATTCAGCGTCACCTCAATCCCCTCGGGCAGTACTTCCTCTTCGCGCTCCGCGGCCTTGTAGGTGAGTTTTTCCGTGTCCACCAGGAACACCTGCTCGGTTTTCGACAGGATGGCCCTGGTGCGGGTGTAGCGCAATGACGCGGCGACTTTGCTGGCAGCCGTCCTCATTTCGGCACCGCTGATATTGCGGGAAATCGAGGTGCCAACCAAGGCGAGCATCAGCGCGATGATGACCAACACAACCAACATTTCAACCAGGGTAAAACCACCCGCGGGTTGGATAGTTTTGTCCGCTAGCCGCCTTTTATAGTGGCCGCTCAACTGAAATCAGTCCCAACTGTTAATATCCGAGTTTCTGTCTTCACCGCCGGGTTGGCCATCAGCGCCCAGAGAATAGAGGTCAAAATCACTGTGTTCTCCCGGATAAACGTAGACGTACTCTCTCCCCCAGGGATCTTTCAGGCTGGAAGGCTTGACGTATGGCCCGTTCCAACCATCGACATCACCGGATTCAACGACCAGGTCATCGAGATTATCCGGAGTCTCTCCGGTGTCGAGGTAGAAGCTTTCCACCGCCATTGCCAGCCGGTTGATCTGTGAGCCGGCGGCCTTGACCTTGGCGCCCTCGGCCTTGCCGATAATATTAGGCAGCACCAAGCCGCCGATCAAGGCGAGAATAACGAGCACCAGCAGCAGTTCGACCAGCGTAAAACCACGTGTCCGGTTGCGCTCCAGTGAGCCGATGTTTCCTTTCCTGATTTTCATCCTGTTTAAGTCCATGATTCCAGATTCCTCTAATCCACCCCGTATCGTGCCGTTATCCTTTTTCAGCCAACAAGGTCATTGATACTCAGTATCGCCACGAGCACGGAAAGAACGATCGTACCAATCAGCACCGCCAGCAGCAGTGTTACTACCGGAGTAAAAACTGCCAGCAAGCGGTCAATCGTGTTACGCACCTCGATATCGTAGGTGTCCGAGACTTTCATCAACATCTCATCCAGCTGCCCTGTCTCTTCCCCGACTTTGATCATTTGCAGCGCCAACCGTGGAAAATGCCCGTCCCTGGTCAGGTTCTGCACCAGGCCACCTCCGGTTTTCACTTCGCGTGCTGCATCGCCTAATGCTTTTCTCAAAACCGTGTTGCTTAGGACATTGCGTGCAATAGAAAGTGCCCCAAGCAAGGGAACTCCATTGGTCAGCAAGGTACCCAGGGTCCGGCTCAGGCGCGCAATTTCAATTTTTCCGACCAGGTCCCCGACCCACCTCATTGCCAGGACACGCGTATCCCAGGCTAATCTTTTCTCCGCGTCGGCCAACATCCTGCGAAACTGGACCACAATGAAAACCGTCACCAGTATCATCGCCCACCAGAAATTCTGCAGAATCGATCCCACACCTAATACCACCCGGGTGATGAATGGGAGTTCTCCGCCAAGTTCCTCAAAAATCGGCGTGAATTGGGGGATTACGTAGACCAGCAAGAGAATCAAAGAGCCGGCGGCCAGCACCAGCAAAAGCGCCGGGTAGATCAATGCCGAGACCACGCTGTCCTTTAAGTCACGTGAGCGTTCCAGGTAATCAGTCAGCCGCACCAGCGTGACATCAAGCGTGCCGCCCACTTCGCCGGCCCTGACCATGTTGACGAACAGGCGATTGAACGCCCCGTGTTGCTCCTCGAGCGCATCCGACAGGGTTCCACCCTCTCTGACACGGTCACGAATTTCGGCCACGGTGCGCCTGACCCGTTCGTTCTCAGACAGGTCCAGCATGATCTGCAGCGAACGATCCAGTGGAAGCCCGGCAACCAGCAAGGTCGACAATTGCTGAGTGAATTCCCCAACTTCGCGTGAGTTCATGCCACGGCGTCCGAGCCGTAAAGCAGACAGCCCGAAACCACCGGCTCCGGATTCCTTCGCATGCAGCGGGATATTCCCGGCTTCCTGCAATTTCAGTACCACCATGTCTACCGAAGCTGCTTCCATCGTCCCTTGAACGGTTTCACCGCTGGGCTCCACGGCTTTGTATTCGAAAAGAGGCATCAGGCTTCCTGGGTCACTCTAAGGATTTCATCCAGCGAAGTCATACCCAGTCGGCACTTATTCAGCCCATCCTGGTACATGGTTCTCATGCCCTCTGCGACTGCCTGCTCCTGTAGCTCACCAGACGTGGCGTGCCGCATGACCAGGCGACGAACCGAATCAGACATCTGCAGCAATTCCAGGATCGAAGTCCGGCCACGATAACCCGTGGGGTTTTCTTCACTTGGGTGCGGACGATAGAAGCGGTAGGTTTCCGATCCTTCCAGGTCTGCAAGCCCAAGCTCCCGCGCGACTTCAGGTAATACTTCGTAAGACTCGCGGCTATCCGGATCCAGGGTCCGGACCAGGCGCTGCGCAAGGATGGCGTTGACGGTGGAAGTCAGGAGGTAGTCCTCCACTCCCATGTCCAGCATTCGCGTAACACCACCCGCCGCATCATTGGTATGAATGGTCGACAGGACCAGGTGGCCTGTGAGCGCCGACTGGATGGCGATTCTGGCCGTTTCCAGGTCTCGCATCTCACCGATCATGATGACGTCGGGGTCCTGTCTCACGATAGACCTCAATGCGTGCGCAAAATCCAGCCCGATTGAAGCCTTGGCCTGAATCTGGTTGATTCCCTCGAGTTGATACTCGACCGGGTCCTCAACTGTGATGATTTTCCTTTCCGGCTGGTTCAAGGCGCTGAGCGCGGTATACAGGGTGGTGGTCTTGCCCGAACCGGTGGGGCCTGTTACCAGGATGATGCCATGTGGCATTTCCAGCTGGCGTACAAAGAGCGCCCTGATCTCATCATCAAAACCCAGCGAATCGAAATCAAGCACCACATTTTCGCGATCGAGAATACGCATCACAACGCTCTCGCCATGCGAAGTAGGAACTGTCGATACACGCAGATCCAGGGCTTTGCCCTGGACCCGGTGCATGATGCGCCCATCCTGCGGCAGGCGCCTTTCAGCAATGTTCAATTTCGCCATGATCTTGATGCGGCTGATGACTGCAGCGGTGGATTTCGCCGGCGGCGCTTCCACTTCCTGCAGCACGCCGTCAATACGGTAACGAACCTTTAACCGGTTCTCGAACGGTTCAATGTGAATATCAGAGGCACGCCCTTCCACCGCCCTTTGCAGGAGCAGGTTCACCAGGCGGATTACCGGGGCTTCAGAGGCCAGGTCCCGGAGATGCTCGACGTCTTCAATATCGCCGTCTTCCCCGCCGCCCAGGCTCTCAACGATTTGCCCCATGGCGCTGCGGCCACCGCCCAGCAGTTTCTCAATGCCATTCTCGATTTCTGATGCGATACCCACTTGCGGAATGAGGTTTTTGCCGCAAGCCATGGACAGCGCCTTACGGGCAAATTCATCACGTGGATTAGCCATCACCACGGTCAGATCACCGTTGGATTCAGAAACAGGCAAAATCAGGTTTTGTTTCAGATAGCGAACTGAAACGCCGGGAAGTTCCGGTGCTTCATCCGGTAGATCTGCGGTGCGGATCAATGGTAGTTCAAGCAGATCGGATTCCGCTTCAGCCACATCGCGCTCTGACACCAGGCCCAGGCGCACCAGCAGGGTAACCAGATCACCACCGTGCTGCTGCTGGTAGCTGACCGCACTCTTCAGGTCGGCAGATTTCAGCCTGTCGTTTTCCAGCAAAAACAGGCAGACAGGATCGTCCAATCCCGGCGGGGGAGCCTGGACCGTAGTTTCAATCTCTAATTTTTCTTCGCCTGCCTGCACTTGGTAAATACCCTGCGTTGTCAAACCACCTGGAAAATTGCCTTTGCGTTTACGATTGTCTCACAGCACTGACACCCAGAAGGATTATCGGTTCCGCTTTCCTTTGAGTTCCTCCACTTGCCAGCCGACAAATTGCTCGACCAGCGGCCGGTTGCTCAGCACCCAAACAAAGATGGGGGCAAGAGCCGGAAAAATCAGCGTGCCGAGTTGATAGCCAAGGGCAATGGAAGTATCCGAGACCCCGTGGGATAACACAATGGCATGAGTCTGCTCTCCGAAATTAAAAGACAGCATCTTGAGCGATTGCCAGACGACGCCCCAGATCTGTACCAGGGTTATCACGAAATATCCAATCAACATGATGACGAGTTTTCTCTGCCAACTGACATCCGAACCCATGACCAGGCCAAAAAGTAATGGCAGACCGTAACTGAAGATAAGCGGGTTCACGACAAACCCGAGGGCATCCGTCGTCCCGTCGCGGAACGTGAACTGAATTTGAGTCTCCACCTGGTAGAGGAAATGTTGGCTTGGTTCGACAATGATCCGGTAAAAATCATCACCGAGAATGTGGCTCAGGATCGCTTCGGAAGCAATCCGGGCCGGCGCGCCGTGAAAGGCAGACAGGTAAAACCACAACATGAAGCCAAACAGCATCCACATGGACGCGAGTATCAGCATTTCGCTAAGCTTGAGTTCTTCTTTGTCGTCGCCCTCTCGGGCTTTTCCTACTGGTTCAACCATCTGTCATCCTGTCCACTCGCGCGCATTGAGAAACATCCGCCGCCAGGGTGAAATATCCCCCCACTCCTGCGGCGCCCAGGAAAAATTTACTCCCCTGAGAGTCCGCTCCGGATGCGGCATCATGATGGTGACACGGCCATCCGCGTTACACAGGCCGGTGACCCCCGCTGGCGAGCCGTTTGGGTTTTCCGGGTAATGTTCGGTTGCGCCACCACTGCTGTCAACGTAGCGTAAAGCAACCAGTTCATCAACCGGAACACCTTCATCAAATACCGCCCGGCCCTCGCCATGAGCGCTTGCCACGGGAATGATGGAGCCCGACATTCCCCGCAGGAAAACAGACGGAGAATTTTCCACCCTTACCAGGCTGAGTCGACCTTCGAACTGCTCGGAACGGTTGCCGGCGAATTCAGGCCAGGACCCGGTGCCGGGAATCAGGTTCTTCAAAGTAGCCAACATCTGGCAACCGTTGCATACCCCCAGCACAAATTTTTCCTTGTCAGCGAAGAAGCGGCTGAACTGTTCACGCAGATTCTGGTGGAACAGGATCGACTTGGCCCACCCCCTGCCCGCGCCCAGAACATCGCCGTAGGAAAAACCACCGCAGGCGACAAACCCGGCAAAATCCTCGAGTTTTCGTCTGCCCAGAGCCAGGTCAGACATGTGTACATCGGTCGCATCGAAACCGGCCAGGTCGAACGCAGCCGCCATCTCCACGTGGCCATTAACACCCTGTTCCCTCAGGATAGCAACCGGTGGCCTGGCGCCGCGCGCAATCACCGGGGCCGCGGGGTTTTCATCTGCCGCGTAGACCAGCCTTGGCTGCATGCCGGGCTTCCCCCAATCACTGGCCAATTCCAATTCCTGGTCTGCGCATTCAGGATTGTCCCTGAGGCGCTGGATAGCGTGACTCGTTTCGGACCAGAGGCGTTGCAAGCCAGGTAAGGCTTCATCCAGCAAAACCTGGCCGGCGCACTCAATGATCAGGCGGTCTCCACGCACCGGCCGGCCCAAATAATTGACCACGCCCTCCAGTCCGGCCGCCGCAAGGCGCGCGCGTACTTCGGGTTCATCGCCAACAGTTACCTGGATTACCGCACCGGGCTCCTCCGTGAACAAGAAGGCATGCAGCTGGCCTGCGGAGACTTCCAGCTTCAATTCCAGCCCGCAATGAGAGGCAAAAGCCATCTCACAAAGTGTCGCGGCGACACCACCGTCCGAACGGTCGTGGTAGGCCCTGACCAGTCCGGACTTATTCAAATCCTGCATGACATTGAAAAAATGCTTCAATTGATCTGCGCGGTCCAGGTCGGGCACTTCCCGGCCGAAAAGACCATTCACCTGCGCCAGTACAGATCCACCGAGCCGGTTGCGCCCGTTACCCAGGTCGACCAGCAGCAACTTCGACTCCCCGCAACCCGTATCGAGTTGTGGGGTCAATGTGCGATAAACATCTGTCACCGGCGCGAACGCTGTCACGATCAGTGAAACCGGCGCCGGCATACGCCGTTCCCCGCTTGCATCTTTCCAGACCGTTTTCAGTGAAAGGGAATCTTTACCCACCGGTATGGCGATCCCAAGTGCGGGGCACAATTCCATGCCCACCGCATGCACGGTATCGAACAAGGCGCCTTCCTGGCCCGGTTCTCCGGCCGCTGCCATCCAGTTCGCCGACAGGCGGATTTTCGAGATGTCATCAATCGCCGCCGCTGCAATATTGGTCACCGCTTCTGCGATGGCCATCCGGCCTGAGGCCGGCGCATTGAGCACGGCCAGCGGGGTCCGCTCCCCCATCGCCATGGCTTCGCCGGTATTGCTGGAGAAGCCGCTTAGTGTCACGGCCACATCGCCAACCGGCACTTGCCATGGACCGACCATCTGGTCACGAGTCACCAGTCCGCCGACCGTCCTGTCCCCGATCGTGATCAGGAATGATTTACTGCCCACGCATGGAAACCGCAACACGCTCTGAAGAGAGTCATGCAAATCCAAATTCGAGGCATCCAGGTCATCGCCATTGAAGGCGAGACGTTTCGCATCTCGAAACATACGCGGGGGGTTGCCGAGCAGGACCTCCAGCGGCATATCCACCGGGTCCTGCCCCAGCAGTTCATCGGTCAGTTTGAGTTGCCGTACTTCTGTGGCCTGCCCCAACACTGCGAACGGGCACCGTTCTCGCCGGCACATCGCTTCGAAGGCATCCAGCCCGCCGGGTTCAATGGCAAGCACGTAACGTTCCTGTGATTCATTGCACCAAATCTCCATCGGGGACATGGATGAATCGGCGCTTGGCACCAGCCGTAATTCGAGTTCACCGCCGTGCCCGCCATCGTTGAGCAGTTCAGGCAGGGCGTTCGACAAACCGCCAGCGCCCACGTCGTGGATGGAGAGGGCCGGGTTGTTATCGCCCATGGCCCAACATGCATCAATGACTTCCTGGCAACGGCGCTGCATCTCGGGATTGCCGCGTTGGACCGATGCGAAATCCAGGTCTTCCTGGCTCTGGCCGCTGCCGACGGACGAGGCCGCGCCTCCTCCCAGCCCGATCAACATGGCCGGGCCGCCCAGCACGACAATGTGGGCGCCTGGCTGCAGCGGCAGCTTCTCCACGTGTTGCTCGCGGATGCTTCCCATGCCGCCTGCAATCATGATGGGCTTGTGATAACCCCAGGTCACACCGTCGATTTTCTGCTCGAAAGTCCTGAAATAACCACAAAGGGCCGGACGGCCAAACTCGTTGTTAAAGGCTGCGGCACCGATCGGGCCTTCCATCATGATATCCAGTGAACTGGCAATCCGGTCCGGCTTACCGAAATCAGTGCACCAGGGAAAATTCATTCCGGGAATATCCAGATGCGATACTGTAAATCCGCTCAATCCGGCCTTAGGCCTTGCTCCGCGACCGGTCGCAGCCTCGTCGCGGATCTCTCCACCCGAGCCGGTTGCCGCCCCGGGAAACGGTGATATGGCCGTTGGGTGATTATGTGTTTCAACCTTGATTTGGAATGGTAGGCTTTCACGGTGCCAGCAATAAACACCTGATTCGGGATCGATAAAAAACCGTTCCCCTTCCGGACCACTGAGTACCGCCGAGTTGTCATGATAGGCGGACAGTACGCCGTCGGGTGACCTTGCGTGGGTGTTTCGGATCATCCCGAAAAGCGTTTGATCCAGTTCAACACCGTCGATCGTCCAGTTTGCGTTGAATATCTTGTGCCGGCAGTGTTCCGAATTGGCTTGAGCGAACATCATCAACTCCGCATCGGAAGGATCACGGCCCATCTCGCCAAAGGCTTCCACCAGGTATTCCATTTCATCTTCCGAGAGCGCCAGCCCGAGTTCGTTGTCGGCCTTTCTTAAAGCCTGCGCGCCCTCGGCAGACGTTGGAATGTAAGCCAGCGGCCGTGGTGGACTATGCAGAAACAGCCCCCGGGCGTCATCGAGAGTATCCAGAACAGACTGTGTCATGCGGTCGTGAAGAATATGACTGACCGCAGTGCGCTTTTCCGCGGCAAGACCGGGCAGGCTGTAGGCAACACCGCGCTCTATTCTCAGCACGGACTTCAAACCGCAATGCCAGGCGATATCTGTTGCCTTGCTGGACCACGGCGACTGCGTACCCAGCCGCGGCACCACCAGTAACAAACCGTCACTGTTGAGCTTTGCAACCCGTTTGCCGTGGAGCAGATCCTGCAGGGCGTCCATATCGGACTTCCCCAGGGCAACCTCGGACTCAATGAGATATACAAAACGAGCTTCCAACCCCGGGCCGGTGCCGGCCAGCTCGCTGATCCGATTGATCAGCTTGCGTTTACGAAAGTCGGAAAGAGCGGGTTCTCCCAAAAGGCAGGTGAACTCGGACAAGACAGCACTCCTGGATGATGGCAATCAGCCGGTGTGAGGCACCGGCTTTCTGGAGAATCAGTTTACCCTATTTAGCGGGCTTTTTGACTACTCCGAAGCGCTTGCAGTCCCTGCCATCTTGTCGAGGCGTTCACGCAGTTGTTCCGGCGGCACGTAACCCGGGATTAACGTTCCATCGGTAGTCAAAAGCGCTGGCGTCCCGGTGACGCCGAGGGCCATCCCCAGCTGGTATTGCTCAGCTATCGGATTTTCGCAATGCTCGGGGTCCGGTTCAGCACCCAGTTTGGCCTGGGTCAGCGCTTCGCGCTGGTCCTCTGAACACCAAACTGAAACGGCTTTTTCATAGGAATGCGAACCGATACCTGCCCTGGGATAAGCCATGTAACGTATTGAAATTCCGTTCTCATTGTACTCATCAACCTGTGCATGCAATTTACGGCAATAACCACAATCTATGTCCGTGAACACCATCAGTTCATGCACCGGCTCTTCAGGAGAGAAGATTATCTGCTTGGTGGTATCCACCGCGGCCAGTAATTCCCTGCGAGCCACCGACTTGGCTGCTTCGGTTAATTCCTCATTGGTATCCAGATTCACAACACGACCCTGGATCATGAATTTGCCATCCATGGTCATGTAGACAATTTCACTTTGAACCTGAACCATCAGAATCCCTTCAATAGGGGTTTCTGAAATGGCGATTGACTTGGCGTTCGGCGCCAAATTGCGTATCCGTTCTTCAACCACGCTGAAATCATCCTGGGCCAGCGCTGCTAATGGTGCTGCAAGCAGCAGGCTGGAAATTATTGTTGTGAAATGCCTCATGGTGATCCTCTTAAAAGTGTCTCGCTTCCCTCGGCAACTGCTCCCTGCGTTGCTCTACCTCCTGCATCCCTGCAGTCGTGCTCCCACTGTAAACTGTGGAAGGCGGTTGTGCTCGACCTCGTTAATTATAAATTTAGGCGCCCTGAGCGCCCCTGTGCAATCTTAAAGACCGCGCAATTCTGAAATCGTTCACCCACGTGGATGATGTTCGCTGTGCAGTTTTTTAAGTCCCTCGCGGGCGATGTGAGTATATATCTGAGTGGTCGAAAGATCACTATGCCCCAGCAGCAATTGTACAACCCGGAGATCAGCTCCATGGTTCAGCAGATGGGTTGCGAACGAATGCCGCAGCATGTGAGGTGAAACGGGCTGTGCAATGCCGGCGATCACCGCATATTTGCGAATGGCATGCCAAAACGCCTGGCGCGTCATCCCTGCTTTGCGGGCCGTCACAAACACCTGTGGGCAGTCCCCGCCCTTCATCAACCCGGGCCGGGACTCCAGCATGTAGCGTTGGATCCAGGACAGCGCTTCTTCGCCCATTGGTACAAGCCGCTCTTTCCCTCCTTTGCCCATGACCCTGACCACCCCCTGGTTGATGCCCAGATTAAGCACTTCCAGATTAACCAGTTCGCTCACCCTCAACCCGGTCGCATACATCAATTCAAGCATTGTGCGGTCACGTAATCCGAGCGACGTTTCTACATCCGGCGCCTCCAGCAAGCCGACAACCTGCTGTTCGCTCAGTGCCCTGGGAAGGCCTCTCCCCAGCTTCGGACTCTCGATCAAGGCCGTTGGGTCTTTTTGAATCCTGCTCTCACGTAACAACCACTGGTAGAACTGCCTGAAACTGGAAAGGTAACGGGAAAGTGAGCGCGGACTGCGCCCGGACTGCACCTGCGTCGCCAGGAAATTCAGAATGTCTCCACGGCCTGCGCGGAGCAGTTGAGAGCCTCTCTTTTCCATGTGCAACGCCAATTGCGACAGGTCGTAACGGTAGCTTTTCAGAGTATTTCCACTCAAACCGCGCTCGGCCCAGATCGCATCCAGGAACGATTCAAGCAATTTTTCCTCCTTGATCGCCATCACGCCGGGCAGAGCCGGCCGCAGTTAGCTGTCATTACGGCTACTTCTCATCATGACGCCCTCCGCCGGCGTTCTTCCCGCAGGTGGTTCATCCACTGCCGGGCCGCTTCACGTGTTTTATCGTAGCGCCCCGCTGCACTCCAGTCAGCACTGGCGCCTTCGAAATTTCCAAGGTTGAATTGGGCCATGCCCCTTAACAGATAAGCCTCACCCATCCTGCGTTCATCCAGCCCTCCTTTTTGCAAGGCGAGGTCAAGGGTTTCGAGTGCCGCCGGCCACCGTTCGAGATCAACCAGTATGAAGCCACGGCGCAAATCGATGGATCCATCACCGGCAGCCTTACCTGCTTGCCCGTACGCAAGCAGGGACTTCTCCAGCTCTTCCGCTACATACCAGGAATCAGCGACCTCGGTCCAGTGCTGTTTGCTGGGCTCTACGATGCCGTCCCTGATGCCTTTTTCCAGGACTTCCGCCGCCTTGTAGGGGACCTTCGCGTTACTGTATAGGCCAGCCAGGTATACGACGTCGGACTGTCGGTCGAGCAGGCCCTTTCGATAGGCCAGCACCACCACGGCCAACGCCTGCTTGTCCTTATTCAGTTTGTAGTAAATCCGGGACAACTGGGTCCAGTACAATTTTTTGTCGGGCCACCTTTCGATCATTACCTCGAGTGTTTCCGCCGCCTGCGGGTAATGCTCCAATTCGTAGTGTGCGGCAAGTTTGAGTTGATGCCAGGGCTCCTTAGAGTCTTCATCCATGGCAATGGCTTTATCGATGGCCGTTAAAACGCCGGTATAGTCCTCTTTCTGCGCATAAATTGAGGCCTGCAGCACGAACGCGGCCGCGGTGACCTTCTCCTCCGGAGAGGTGCAAAACCACAAATCCAGCCTCTCAAGGGATTCGTCAAAACGACCCTGCATGTAATAAAGCTGTGCGATCTGGTAACTCAATGCAAAATGGGCGGTATCCGGTAGGGAGTCGAGTTGAACGGCCTTCTCGAAATAGCCCAATGCGTCCACGTAGTTGTTACGGGACCATTCTACCTGCGCCAGGGCCTGGTTGATTATGGCCTGCAGGTAACTGTCCCGGCCTGCTCGTTTGAGCATTTTCTGCAGGTCATCAAATGCTTCATCAAAATGTTCCCCGGACACGTCTTGGTAAATTGCATTGAGCTGCTTCCAGCTCAACTCGTCAAGCGCCATAGTGCCAACTTCACGTTTCACGACGCAGGGGTTTGCCTCGGCATATACCGGGTGAACGCCCAAAGCCGCTAAAGTAATTACCGCCAGTAGCATGATTATCAAGTTCATCGAATGCCGGTCATCATGATGGCCTCACGACCCCTCAAGGGTGAAATCGATAATCTGGGTAGCACGCCGCTCAACCGCAACGCCTTCAACCACGCGGGGTTTGAATTTCCATTTCAGGATCGCGCGGATCGCTTCCCGATTGAATATCCTCGGCGGCTTTGCGTCAACAATTCGTGCTTCCTTCACCGTGCCAATTTCTGTGATGGTGAATTCAACCTTCACCCAGCCCTGGATGCCCGCAATTGCCGCTTCCCGCGGATACATTGGCCGTATGACAACAACCGGTATGATGTCACCCTCAGCCATCCGGTCAACTTGCTCGAAATTACCGATGAACATACCTTCGCCTCCGACCATTGGTATGTCGAGACTGGGCATATCCACCCGGGGCATGTTCTGTGTCCGTTGATCCATTTTGGGCAGCTGCATTTTTGGAGGTCGCGGCGGGTCCTTCGGCGGCGCTGGCCTGACCGGCTTGCGCCTACTCTTTCTGATGATTTCGTCCGGAATCTCAACCGGGCCGAAACGGATACCGGCAATTGCGTCCAGCTCGGCACGCTGGTCCCAACCTGAAGAAAGAAGCTTTTGCATGACCAGGAACAGACCAATCGTCACACCCACGGCCACCAGCGCGGCAATCGGTAAACGTAGATTCTCCACTGCGGCTATCCGCCCGGTTTCTCGGCGGAGATTGCTACTCCCTCGACACCAGCCATTTTTACCCGGTCCATTACCTGGGTCACAGTCCCAATCCTGGAGCCCTTGTCAGCGACTATGACAACACTGCCTTCGGGGTTTTCCGCCCTGGCGCGTTCGACCATCTGCCTGACTTCCCTTAGTTCTATCTGCCGTTTTGCCATCCAGATATCGCCATCGGACCTGACACCGATGAGAATGGTTCCGTTTTGCAGGGCCACAGCTTGCTCCGCTTCCGGCTTGAATATGACCGTTCCGGTTTCCTTGGTGAAAGAGGTTGTGACGATGAAAAAGATCAACATGATGAATACGATATCCAACATCGGCGTAATGTTAATATCGGCATCTTCATCTTGCGCTTGTCTTCGAGCCATGCTGGTTCCTATTCTTCAACGCTGCCATCAACCACTCAGTGGTATTGCAGCAGGTCTTCCAATTGTTCGGTCTCTACCTGGGCCTTATGCTCCAGCCAGGTTCCAAAATAAACCCCGGAAAGCGCCGCAACCATGCCGGCCATTGTTGGCACTGTGGCCATGGAAACGCCGCCCGCCATGGCCCGCGCATTGCTCCCACCGGTGTAAGCCATTACGTCAAAAACGGCGATCATTCCGGTGACGGTTCCCAGTAATCCAAGCAGGGGGCATATGGCTATCAGCACTTTGATCAGACCAACGTTTTGCCTGAGCGCCAGAGAGGTTTCAGAAACCAGCCCCTGCCTGATGCACCTGGCATACCATGAAGTCGTATCCGACCTGGATTCCCAGGCAGTCAGGATGGACATCTTCCTGGCCGGGTGGACTTTGTAAAAATACCAAAGCCGCTCGAGAATAAACGTCCACATCAGGAAAAGAACGAACATTATTGCCCAAAGTACGTTGCCCCCGAGTTCCATAAAGTCACGGATCAACCCAATGGTTTGATAGAACCAGATCACGCACGCTGCTCCGCGATTTTTGCGATCATTCCAGCCGCCTGTTCTTCGAGCACCTGGATCAATGCCTTGGCTTTACCCTGCAGGAAGCTGTGAAGCAGAGTGAGCGGTATGGCAACAACGAGCCCCAGCACGGTCGTCACCAGCGCCGTCGAAATACCACCAGCCATCATGCGAGGATCGCCGGTTCCGAACAACGTGATCATCTGGAAGGTCGCAATCATGCCCACCACGGTGCCCAACAACCCAAGCAATGGGGCCACTACGTACAACACTTTGATGAAAGCAAGGCCGGTTTCGATCGGCGCAGTTTCCCTTAGGATGGCCTCATCGAGTTTGAGTTCAAGTGTCTCGGTATCCACCTCCGGATTATCTGAATATACAGCGAGAACACGACCCAGCGGATTTGTCTTGTCGGCTGTGCCGGTCATTTTCTGGCGGGAAATCCTGGCACCCGTGAGATATAGAGTGAAGGCTTTCCACAGGCATAACGATAAACCAAAAACACCGATACCGATGATGACATAGCCCACCGGCCCACCATCCTCCTTCACCCTTTCAATTGGCGTCTTCGACCTCACCACGGCCCTCAGGATCTGCCCGCGAGTGAAGTCAACCGACATTGGAACAATGTCTCCTGCCACGGCTTCCTGCAGGTCAACTGCCATGCCTGCGAAACGGGCGACTGGTTGGCGAGCAAGCTCTATCAGATTTTCCCGGCTTCTTCTGGTGTCCCAGTCGAGAAAAACGCCGTGAGATACAGCATTGAAAACACCCAGGCGAACAACCTCGAGATTTTCTTTCTCACCGCTGGTCCTCTCCACTTGTGCAGAGAACCTGACCACCCTTCCGGATTCAGCAATCTCGGTTACCATTGCTGACCACAACAGTCTGAGTTCCGGTACTGTTGGCAATTCCCGGCGCTGGGCCAATTCAGAAAGGAACTGGGTTCGACCCGGTAACTGGGCGGTCACCATGGAGTCGTCAAGGGCCGCCTGGACCTCACCGGACGCCTGGCGGACCACGCCGAACAATTCTCCCAGGTTGCCCATGCGCTCGGCCAGGGTCGTCTCAAGGTCGGCCAGGGTCCTCTCGTGCTGATTGTACTCGACCCTCAAACGGTCGCTACGCGCGTTCTCATCCCGCAACTCCTGTCGCGCTTCTTCCAGCAACTCGCGCTGACTGTCGAGTTCCCGAATGAAACGGGCTTCTCTTTGCTGGTCGATCTCAGCCTCGGCAATGGCCGCCTCATGCACAATCTGGGCTAATTCATTGAGCGTTTGTGCGGCGGCGGATAATGGGATAATCAAAACCGAGGCGGCCAACAACAGCATGATCGACTTTTTCATTCTGCTGCCTCGGGCGCTGGCACCGGCAGCATGACAAGGTTTGGTGCCTTTTCATTCCTGGCAATCGCCAGGCCATTCCTGACTTCAAGGCGGAAGCGGTCATCATCCAGTTGCTCGAATTCGCGGGTTTGCGGATTGAACCAGCCGGTAACGGCATTATCGCTGGACTGGTAAATCAGCAATGTTCTGCCAACACGGAGGAAATCGACTGTTTGGCCGGTCGCCGGCAGAGTGTCAGAGTAAGCCTCGGTGGTCCTGCCAAATTCCAGTTCGCTTTGGTAGGCCTCCATCACCCGACGGTATTTCTCCGAAGCAGTTACCTCGGCCTGATCCATCATATGTTTGAGCCGCTCCACGCGGGAACGCCGCTCCAGGATACGGAAAGGGACGTCAGCTTCCACGATCTGGTCAAGCATTTCTATCATTGCTATCATCAAGGGCACAACGCCGCGGTTGGTTTGTTCCAGCCCCGCAAGCTGCCGGTTGATTGACTGCTCTTCGTTTCGCTGGTCGTTAATTACCCGCTCGAGATTGTCGTTGTAGATTTTCAGGCTCTCTGTTTCGCGCACAACCAACCGGTATTCTTCCAGTAAGTTCCGGGTCTGCTGGGCAAAACCCGAAACCCGGGATTGCGACGATGCTGAATTCTTGTTGATTTGTTTTTCCACTTGCACGGAAGAATCAAGACTCTGGGCCGACGCAATACTGATCGGCACCAGCAGGGCGTAAGCACCCATGGCTGCCAGCAGCGATCGGTGTATTGATAATTTTGGCATTAGCTGTTCCAGATTTTCTTGTGACAAACAGTGTATCAGCGATAATGTCTTGTCTTGAATATTGAAAAGCAAATGTCGGGTTACCCATGCGGCTTTTTTCGACGCCTGGCAATCATTGTTTATGATTTGGCCATCGTGATATCGATATTGATGCTGGCCACCATGCTGGCCATGCTCACCGGTTTCGGCGATCGCACCGCGATTAAAGATCCGGCCTATACTGCCTACCTCTTTTCAATCTGGTTTATCTACCTGGCCTGGTGCTGGCAAAAGGGCGGAATGACGGTGGGGATGAGGGCATGGCGCGTCCAAATTGTGGACGAAAATGGAAACAGGCCCGGCTGGGGAAAATCCACGATCCGTTTCCTGGCTGCCCTGGCTTCAACGGCCCTCGCCGGCATCGGTTTCTTTTGGGCTCTTGTTGATTCGCGAAAGCGGACCTGGCATGACATCCTGAGCGGCACCCGGCTGATTAAATACTAGCAGGAGCCTGAGCGTACGCTCAGACCGACCGGCGTAGAATCACGGTGGCGACCAGTACCAGCACCAGGATGGGAACGGATATGCTGAGAATCGGTGGTAATTCGTAGACTGTGCCAAATTTTTGCACCGCGCGGCTCACGATCATGAACAGACCGCCCAGGGTCATGCCAAAGAACAGGCGTACACCGATATTGTGTGAACGGGTCTGGGCAAACACGAACGGCATTCCAGCAAATACCAGGGCCAAAACACTAAATGGAAACAAAACTTTTTCCCAGAAGGCAGACAGATAGATCGTATCTTCCAATCCATTCTCATCCAGGTAACTCAGGTATTCCCACAGCGACCGGATGGACAGTATCTTGGGCCGCGTAACGGCAGAGTCCAGCAGTTCGGGCTTAACATCTGTAAGCCAGTTTTGCCGGTCAATTCGGTTAACCGATGCCCCCTCGGCTGCGAACCCGACATTGGTAACACCTTCCAGGGTCCAGTTGCTGCCATCGTGCGAAGCGCTTTCAGCGCGCGTGATGTATTGCAGATCCGCTGCGCTGGAAAACGTGTAAATCACCACATTCTTGAAATCGACCGATTGTTGCCCCCGATCTGCGGTTAATACAGGTCTCTGGATATTGACAAAATCTGCTCCATCACGGATCCAGATACCGCGTGAACCTCCTATGATGGCCTGCCCAACCAGTTCACTCAACCTGAAGGCGCGGCCCTGTTGTTCCGCTGCGGGTGCCAGCCATTCACCCATGATCATGACCGGCAACGTCACCAGCAACGTACCAGCCAGTGCAGCGAACGCCAGCCGCAACCGGGAAATCCCCGAAGTCCTGAACGCCACCAGTTCGTTTGCCGCAGCCAGGCCGCCAACTCCGACCAATGCTCCAAGCAGCGCTGATACAGGAAATACCTGGTACGCCATTCGTGGCGTGGTCAAAGCAACGAACCAGAGGGCATCCAGGGTCCCATAATCGTTTCGTGTGGAAGTGAGCTCATCCAGCAAACCAAAGGCCAGGAAAAGGAGAGTCATTGCAAACCACGTCCCAAGCATGCCCAGGCAGGCAGCACGGCCGATGTACAGGTCGACCAGTTTAACCATGCTTCAACCCCCCCCGACAACGCGCCCCTGGCGCTGCAACCAGATCAGAGCGATCACCAGGACCAGCAGATGAACCCACCACATGCCCAGGTATACCGGCAGGTCTCCTTTTAGTAAGCCGTTTCGGCACATGTAGAGCACGTTAACGTAAACCGCGTAAGCAAGAATGCCAAGCAGGGCACGCCCTCCACGCCCTTCTTTGGGCGCAGAATGTGACATCGGGATGGCCAGCAGGCCCAGCACGATAGCCGCAATGGCCGGAGCAACACGCCATTGAATTTCTACGCTATCTTCCAATGAATCTGAAAACATGATCTGAGAGCTATTCTTGACCTCAACCGAATCCTGATTGACTTGATTCTCCAGCTCCGGCAGTTTGAGGTCATTGCGTGAAAAATGCATGATCCCGAAATCGAGCGTATCAGGGCCGCCTTCTGTAACCTGACCGTTCTCCAGCGTGAGGTAGCGGTTCCCGCTTAGCTTGTCCAGCCAGTAATACCCTTTCTCGGCGCTCCATACCTGCTCTCGATCATCCTGCCTTTGCTGAATAAACACATTCCTGAGCGTGCGCCCGTCCTTTTCCACCGATTCAACATACAACACGAGGTCGCCACCTCGAAGTACGTGAAATGTACCGGTCTGCAGCCCCCACTCAGCAGCATTCCGGAACGCATCCAGGAGTTTCAATTGCGTCGCCGATGCTGCCACCGGAGACAGCAGTAGCCCGTTGAGAAGCAACGCTGCTGCAACCGGCACCAGCAGGCTGAACAACGGGCGCAGCATCATTTGCCACCTGAAGCCACTGGCACGCATTACTGACATTTCCTGGTCCCGGTATAACCGGCCCAAGCCCCAAATGACAGCGACGAATATGCTTAGAGGAACAATGGTGTTGAGCACGTGCGGCATCTTCAATGCGATTAGCGTCCAGAGTAGTCCGGATGGAATGCGCCCGCCGGCAATAGCGTTTAGTAATTCTCCCAACGCAATACCGATCATGATGACCATCAGCACGACAGTTACAGCCAGGAACGTCCAGAACCATTCGCGGAAAAGATACTTCTGCAAAATATTCAGAGTGACCTCGCTGAACGTGCAAAGATTGATAAGGTGAGCAGTTTATCAGTATTCACTGCATTCAAAAATGAAACCCTTAAGACGGTGGGGTTTTCTAGTAGAATGACCGGCTTGTAAATTCACACATTCACCGGGGCCTGTCTCCGGCAATCACAATATTCAAAGGAACATGGTCATGAATCTGTACCTGGACAGTAATCCGCCGATCGGTATTCAATCTGAATGCCTGGTAATTGGGGTAACCGAGGGCGGGCCGCTCTCTGCGTCAGCAAAAGCCGCCGATGAGGCCAGCGGCGGCGCGATTAGCCGCATGCTGGAAAGTGGGGATATCCAAACCGGCCTGGGTAAAACAAATTTTTTACACAGCCTGCCGGGGCTCACGGCTCAACGGGTTCTGGCCATAGGATTCGGAAAACAGGAAAAACTGGAACTCGCGCGTTTTGACCGTGGCTGTCTTGCTGGTGGCAAGGCGCTGCGCGACCACCCCCTGACAAGCTGTCATGTTTGTGTCCACGAATTGGAGTTTGGCGAAGTCGAAATTGCTCGCCGCCTGAAGCAGGCCGCGCTCGCCATGCACCGCGCCAATTACCTGTACACGGCAACCAAAGATTTGAAAGACGGTTCCCCTGCACCGATGAAAACTGCCTCGTTTCAGGGCGGAGATGCGCTGCAATCGGCCATAAACCAGGCAGAAGCATTCGCGATCGGGTTTGAAAAGGCGAAAACCCTGGGAGATCTCCCGCCGAACATTTGTACTCCTGCCTATTTGGCGCGTGACGCAGAATCCATTGCCGGGCAGTATGAAAATGTCGCATTGGAAATTCTCGAAGAAGAAGATATGTCCGGGTTGGGTATGAACGCCTTGCTCGGCGTTTCCAGGGGCAGCGCCAACAGCGCCAAGCTCATCGTTCTCAAGTACTTTGGTGCGGACAAAGACCGGCAACCCATCGTGCTGGTTGGTAAAGGCGTCACCTTCGATTCCGGCGGCCTGTCCCTGAAATCAGGTGAGAACATGATGCAGATGAAGTACGACATGTGCGGCGCTGCAGGTATGCTGGGAGCTTTTGTCGCTTGCGCCAAATTGCAGATGTCCGTGAACGTCATATGCATTATCGCCGCCGTGGAAAACATGCCAGACGGCGATGCCTACCGCCCCGGTGACGTGATCACCAGTATGTCCGGTAAAACCATCGAGGTACTCAATACCGACGCCGAAGGCCGGCTGGCCCTTTGCGACGCCTTAACCTATTCCCAGAAATTCAATCCCGACGTGATAATCGACGCCGCCACGCTCACTGGCGCCTGTGTCGTAGCGCTGGGCCATCACGCCAGCGGCCTGATAAGTAATGATGATGAGCTTGCCAATGACCTTGTCGCCGCAGGCAACTCCATCGTCGACCGGGCCTGGCGGCTACCGCTTTGGGAGGAATATCAAACACAGCTCGACACCCCGTTTGCCGACATGAAGAACGTCGGCGGAATGCCGGCTGGCGTGTTGACAGCCGGTTGTTTCCTGTCGCGGTTTGTAGAAGACCAGCGCTGGGCTCACCTCGACGTAGCCGGTTCTGCCTGGAAATGGAGCAGTGAAGACGGCGCTTCGGGCCGGCCTGTCGGCCTGCTGGCCCAGTATTTGCTCGACCGGGCAAGCCAGGGTTGATTCAATGGGCAACATCTGCCAGATAGATTTTTATGTGCTGGACAGCCCGGACCAGTCAGCCGAGCATTTTGCGTGCCGATTGGCCATTATGGCCTGGGAGCAAGGTCACAACGTTGCCGTTCTGACCGCCGACGAAGATGACGCAAAGTCCCTGGATGAAGTCATGTGGGACTATCCACCGGGCCGGTTCCTGCCTCACTCCCGGGGTAAAGCAGGTTCAGATACACCCGTTTGTATCGACACGCATCACGCAGAAATCCAGGCTGACCGGGATGTGGTGATCAACCTGGCGGATAACGCAGTACCTGAGCCAGGCCGTTTCAAACGCTTGCTGGAAATCGTGCCGAGCGCCGAACACAAGCGCCTGGCTTCCCGCCATAAATTTCGTGAATACCGAGACCTGGGTCTGAATCCGGAAAGCCATAAGATTGGAAAATGACCAAGAACATGGAAAAGATCTACAACCCCGGCGACATCGAGCGACGCTGGTACCGTCACTGGGAAGAGAAATCCTACTTTAATCCAGCTGGTGGCGACCGTCCCTACTGCATCATGCTGCCACCACCGAATGTGACTGGCAGTCTGCATATGGGCCATGCGTTTCAAAACACCATAATGGATACGCTCACACGCTGGCAGCGAATGAAAGGCGCCGATACGCTGTGGCAGCCGGGCACAGACCACGCCGGGATAGCTACACAAATGGTAGTTGAACGGCAACTCCTGGCCGAGGGCAAATCAAGGCACGACCTTGGACGCGCCAAGTTCGTGGAAGCAGTCTGGGACTGGAAGGAGCATTCCGTCGATACCATCGGTACGCAAATGAGGCGTCTGGGTGCTTCGGTTGACTGGTCCAATCACCGTTTCACGATGGACGAACAGCTTTCACAGGCGGTACAACTCGAGTTCATCACGTTGTATGAAGAAGGCCTGATTTACCGCGGCAAGCGACTGGTCAATTGGGACCCTGTCCTGCATACCGCCCTGTCCGATCTGGAAGTCATTTCGAAGCAGGAAAACGGCCACTTGTGGCATATCCGCTATCCCCGTAGTGATGGCAAGGGTCACATGGTCGTCGCCACGACCCGGCCGGAAACCCTGTTGGGTGACACGGCCGTAGCGGTGCACCCGGAAGACGAACGTTACAGCGATCTGATAGGCCAGGAGTTGGAGTTGCCCCTCACCGGGCGTTCCATTCCCGTTATCGCCGATGATTATTGCGATTCAGAGTTCGGTTCAGGCTGTGTGAAAATCACACCCGCCCATGATTTCAACGACTATGAGATTGGTAAACGTCATGGCCTGGCGTTGATCAATGTACTCGACGCCAACGCGTGCCTTAATGAAAACACACCGGAGGAATACCGCGGACTGGATCGGCTCGAAGCACGCAAACGGATAGTAGTGGACCTGGAACAGCAGGGTTTGCTGGAAAAAGTCGAAGATCACCAACTGATGATCCCCCGCGGAGACCGCTCGCACGCAATTGTCGAGCCTTACCTGACTGACCAGTGGTACGTAAAAATCGCTGCACTTGCCAAGCCGGCCATCGAGGCCGTCGAGGATGGCCGCATTGAGTTTGTACCTGCCAACTGGAGCAAGACTTACTTTGACTGGATGCATCGAATTGAAGACTGGTGCATAAGCCGGCAACTGTGGTGGGGGCACCGCATTCCGGCCTGGTATGACCCGCAAGGCAAGATTCACGTGGGCACCTGTGAAGAAGATGCACGACGCCGTTCCGGATTGCCTGACAACATTGAGTTGAGGCAGGACGAAGACGTGCTCGACACCTGGTTCTCCTCAGCCCTCTGGCCATTTTCAACACTGGGCTGGCCGGAAAAGACCGATTACCTGGAACGTTTTTACCCAAGCAGTGTGCTGGTCACCGGCTTCGACATCATTTTCTTCTGGGTGGCCCGAATGATCATGATGGGATTGAAATTCATGGGCGATGTTCCATTCCGGACCGTATACATTCATGGCCTGATCCGGGATGGGCAGGGCCAGAAAATGTCGAAGTCCAAGGGCAATGTGTTGGATCCCCTGGACCTTATCGATGGAATCGACCTGGAACAGCTCATTCAGAAAAGAACGACCGGGTTGATGCAACCCCAGATGGCCCCTGCGATCGAGAAACTGACCCGCACCGAATTTCCGCATGGAATTCCACCTTTCGGTACTGATGCACTTCGTTTTACGTTTGCTATGCTGGCTACCACGGGACGTGATATCCGGTTCGATCTCGGCAGGATCGAAGGTTACCGGAATTTCTGCAACAAGCTCTGGAATGCAGCCCGGTTTGTACTGATGCAAACAGAAGGCAAAGACATGGGAGCCACTGCGAAACCCGGCCTCATTGACCGCTGGATCGTTTCACGGATGAACAAGATGATCACCGAAGTCGAACAACATTTCGGCGACTATCGCCTGGATCTCGCCGCGCAGGCGCTATACGAATTCATCTGGAACGAATACTGCGACTGGTACCTTGAGCTCGCAAAAGCCACACTTCAGTCAGCCCCTGCGGAAGAGCAGGCTACCACCCGTCACACTTTGCTCACAGTGCTTGAAACCTGTTTGAGGGCCCTCCACCCCATCATGCCTTTCATCACAGAGGAAATCTGGCAACGAGTGAAAACACCACTGGAGATCGAAGGCGACAGCATCATGATGCAGCCTTTTCCAGAAGCCGGTCTTACCCTTGATTCCGCTGAGCGGGACGTTGACTGGATCAAAGGAGTGGTCCAGGGCATCAGGCAGATCCGGTCCGAGCTGAACCTGCCACCCGGAAAAATGCTGGATGTGCTGTACCAGGCCGGTACTTCGACTGACCGTGAGCGGCAGGAACAATTTACCAACGTTCTTTCCCAATTGGCCCGGATCCAGTCGTCAGTCTGGGTCGGAGACGACGCAGACACCGCGCAGTGCGCGGTCGCACTGGTCGGAGATTTAAAGATCCTGATCCCTTTGAAAGGGCTGGTGGACGTAGCGGAAGAGCTATCGAGACTGAACCGGCAACTCGAGCGGGAAAACGCCGACTTGCGTAAATCTGAAGGCAAACTGGGTAACCGCCGTTTCGTGGAGAACGCTCCGGAGGCAGTAGTTGAACAGGAACGCGAACGCCTTGCTTCACACCAGGCGAAAGTGGAAAACCTGCACGCACAGATCCGTCAACTGGAGTCCATACGCGTTTAGGAGCGGATGCCGAGGGAAGCGAGACTCCTTAATTGCCTGCGCTAAGGTCCAGCCTCATTATAGTGGCGCTTTCCTTGCCTTCTTCTGAGCGGTAATAATCCGGGCGCTCGCCAAAAATAATGAAGCCGTTTTTCTCATACAGTTGCATGCCGGCCAGGTTGCTGAGCCGTACCTCGAGAAACATGAAGTCACAATCTTGCAGTCGGGCCTGCCTGATGGCGTGCCCAAGCAGGAGGCTGCCAAAACCCTGTCGCTGCCATTCGGAGTCGAGGCACAGATTCAACAGGTGATTTTCACCGGCCGCGTGGGTCTGGATACAATAGCCAATCAATTTGTCGCCTGCCTGCAAGCCCCAGCAGTCGTAGCCCACCCGGATGCAATCGGTAAAAATGCCTCGCGTCCAGGGATAAGGATACACTTCAAGTTCGATTTCCATAACGCGATCCAGGTCACTCACACCAAGACGGCGCACCAGGGAATACAAGGAAGCAGGTTCGGCGCTCATTATAGGAAGTTCAATTGATGCTCAATCCGGAAAGCTGCTTCCAGAACACTTTCTTGGTTTTACCCCGGATGGCAAGTTCATCCAGGCTGTCAGTAATCGTAATAACCGCTGAACCTGCGGTCATCGGAGCATTACTTCTGAACATCCTGCGCCCCAGCTCAACGCCGAACAAAATGACGCGGGTAAAAAGATATTGATCGACCGCCTGTTCAATTGAGAGGCTTTGCGGCTTGCCTTCCCGATCCGGCCAGGCCCAAACCACTTCGCCGGCCAGTGCCCTGGCAATGTCACCCGCGAGCCGGGTTGCCGTTTCATCGGGCGTTTCACAGATCAGCAGCGTACTGCCGACTCCGGGCTGCAAAAGTAGGCGATCAAGCTCTGGCTTCTGGGGTCTGATTGACCAGACGTCGAGTCCGATGGCATCAAGGTATGCGCGGCGGCGGGATTCGATCATGTTTCCGGGCCATCCTGTTCCGGCGGTGAGTTCTTGTTTTCCAGGCGTCGCGCTCTGCGGTTTTTCCACTGCTGTCTGCCCAGCACGGTCACCACCAGGCCGGAGGCAACGTAGGTTATGCCGATCACCATCAGGACCGTTGGCGGATCAATAGCCAGGAGAACAAAAACCAGGACGACGAGGAATAGGAAACCGGTTGGAATCCGATCACCGGTGGGCCAGGACTTGCCACTGTAATAGCGCACGCGCGAAAACATCAGCAGGCCCAGGACGACCGTTTCGAACCAAATCAGCCAGCGGACCGATTCCCCTGATATGCCCTGATCGATGCAAAACCAGATCGTGGTGACGAGGGTACCTGCTGCCGCCGGAGACGCCAGGCCCTGGAAATAACTTTTGTCCCCTGATGATGCCTGCGTGTTGAATCGCGCCAATCTCAGTGCCGCGCAAGCGGCAAACAGGAACGCCGCCAGCCAACCGAGCTTGCCGGCGAGAGTGCTGATGTCACGCAAACTGGAAAGCGACCAGTTGAAAGCCAGTAACGCCGGCGCCAGCCCAAAAGAAATCAGGTCGGAAAGGCTGTCGTACTGAACTCCAAACTCACTCTGTGTATTGGTCAGGCGGGCCACCCTGCCGTCCAGGCCGTCCAGCACGCCTGCTATCACCACCGCGATGGCCGCCGCCGAATAGTGGCCGTTGATCCCGGAAATGATGGAATAGAACCCGGCAAACATCGCACCTGTAGTCAGTGCGTTGGGCAATAGAAATACCCCTTTATGTATTATTTTTCCACCCGGCTCCATGCCGTATCCTCTGAAAATCTGAACAAGGAATCATAACACCTGGGTGCCAGCCAAATAAGGCACTGACTCTTCGACTATGTTATAAGAAAAGCTGATTCATAGCAGGGAATGCCAATGAAACGAGGATTTTCGAAACAGGGATTGAGCAAGCACCGGTCAAAAATTCCGCTCTTCCTGGCCACCGCTCTCGCTTGCGTCTGGATCAACAACTCGGCGGCAACAGAAGTTTATACGTGGACTGATGAGGACGGCATCGTGCACTACAGCGATTTGCCGACGGGTCCCGAAGAATCAAAGGTAATCAAAGTTGAAGGCGCCGATCTCCTCGGAACGACCGGTGCAAATCCGCAAGAGATAGAATCTGAAAATAAAACATCAGAAGTAGACGATCCGGGACCCGGCCAGTTCTCAGCGGCCCAGGAGCGCAGGGAGAAAATTGCCCATGACCGGGAAGAACGCAGGAATGCCCAGGCGATAAGCGAGCAAATGTGTGCGAAACACCGGCAACGCCTGGAGAAAATGGAACCTGCCCGCAGGGTTTACTACACCGACGATAAAGGTGAATCCATCCGAATGGATGATAATCAACGGATGGGAATGATCGAAGAATCGAAGGACTATATCTCCAAAAACTGCGAGTAATCCGACTTTCATGCAGGTAAAATCACCGGTCTCGAGCAAAAGAACCTGTATCTGATGAAAACCAGCAAATTCCACATCACGACCACCCGGGAAACCCCTGCGGATGCCGAAATCGTCAGCCACCAGCTGATGTTGCGTAGCGGCATGATCCGCAAACTGACGGCCGGTATCTACATTTGGTCACCGCTGGGCTGGCGGGTACTGAAGAAAGTTGAAAACATTGTGCGGGAGGAGATGGACCGGGCGGGATACCTGGAAATGCTGATGCCGGCCGTGCAACCGGCGGAGCTCTGGAAAGAGACCGGCCGCTGGGAAGATTTCGGAGGACAACTGCTCAAGATTCACGACCGGGCTGGACGCGACTATGTGTTTGGGCCAACACACGAAGAAGTCATAACCGACCTGGCCCGTAGCGAATTGCGCAGTTACAAGCAGTTACCCGTCACTTTCTACCAGATTCAAACCAAGTTCCGGGATGAAATACGCCCCCGATTCGGTGTAATGCGAGCCCGTGAATTCCTGATGAAGGATGCCTATTCTTTCCATATCGACGAAGCCAGCCTCGACGAAACTTACTGGGAAATGCACCAGGCCTACTGCAGGATTTTTGAGCGAATAGGATTGAAATTCCGGGCCGTTCGGGCGAATTCCGGGGCCATCGGCGGCAGCCAGTCCCACGAATTTCACGTGCTGGCGGATTCGGGCGAAGATCAGATCGCGTTCTCTACCGGCTCGGATTTTGCTGCCAACATCGAGCTGGCCGAGGCCGTCGCGCCGGCCGGTGAAGCCCCCGGCCCCGAACAGGAACTCAGTCTCGTGGATACGCCAAACGCTCACACGATCAATGAACTGGTTGAAGAGTTCGCAGTGCCGATCGAAAAAACAGTTAAGACCCTGGTGGTCGAAGCATCGGAAGAGTCCGGCTCCGGGTTCGTGGCTCTGCTGGTAAGGGGGGACCAAACGCTTAATGAATTCAAGGCTGCCCGCCTGGCACAGGTAGCGAATCCCGTGCGGTTCGCCACCGACGAAGAAATCCACGCCGCAATCGGCGCGGGCCCGGGTTCGCTGGGTCCGGTCAAACTGGACATTCCCTGCATCGCTGATTTCAGCGTCGCCGTGATGTCCGACTTCACGGCCGGCGCCAATCAGGATGACAAACACTATTTCGGCGTCAATTGGGGGCGCGACGTTGAACTCCCTCCATTGGCTGACCTGCGCAATGTCATGGAAGGTGATCCAAGTCCGGATGGAAAAGGCACGATACAGCTGGCCAGGGGAATCGAAGTGGGCCATATCTTCCAGCTCGGCACCAAGTATTCAAAGTCGATGAATGCCGTGGTTCTCGGTGAGGATGGCAAATCCCATGTGATGCAGACGGGCAGCTATGGAATCGGTGTTTCCCGCATTGTTGCAGCAGCGATCGAACAGAATCACGACCAAAACGGTATTTGCTGGCCTGAGCCCATTGCGCCTTTCCAGATCGTGGTACTGCCGATGAACGCAAAAAAGTCGCACCGGGTCCGCGAAGCAGCAGAGCTGCTCTACGCGGAGCTGCTGGCAGCCGGTGTCGACGTCTTACTGGACGACCGCAACGTGCGGCCGGGCGTCATGTTCAATGACATGGAGTTGATTGGAATACCACACCGCGTGGTGATAGGGGAGCGCGGACTGGATGAAGGCGTCCTGGAATACCGCAAGCGAACCGATTCTGAAAATGGAGAAATTCCACTGGACGGCGCAGTGGAAGCCATCCTGAAGCTATTGGGCTAATCCCGCTTCACCCACGCTGAGGCTAATCGACGCGTTTTCCAGCGGATCTGGCCTGGGGCGGAAAAACAATATCGCGTTCAGATCCCGGAACGGTCGTCATGCCAGCTTGCGGATACCTGTTGCTTCCCTGATTCCAGCCAGGAATGGCGTGGCAAAGGCGCGAGCGCTTTGGGCGCCTGCAGCCAGGGTTTCCTCGATTTGCTCCGGCTTTGCAATCAGCGCGTCGTAGCGCTCACGGCCCTGAATCAGTTCCTCGTTGATCAGTTCGAAGGTCTGTTGCTTGGCCTGGCCCCAGGCAATACCCTCACGATAGGCCTGGCGCATATCTTCACGTTGCTCCTGGCTGGCGAAGGCCGCATAAATTGCGAACAGGGCTGAGTCATCAGGGTCCTTGGGCTCACCCGGCTCCAGGGAATTGGTCACAATTTTCATGATGGCTTTGCGCAATGCCTTTTCAGGCAACCAGAGTGGAATTGTATTGTTGTAGCTTTTGGACATTTTTCGCCCATCCCGACCCGGCAGCACCGCCACGTGATCTTCTACAACCGCTTTGGGTAAAACGAAGTGCTCGCCGTAGCGGTGATTGAATCGCTGTGCGATATCCCTGGCCATCTCCAGGTGTTGTACCTGGTCTTTACCTACTGGCACATGCGTGGCATTGAACATCAGGATGTCTGCAGCCATCAGAACCGGATAACTGAACAAGCCCATGGTAAGGGCAAAATCCGGATCCTCGCCGGCGTCCGCGTTTTCCTGCACCGCAGCTTTGTAAGCGTGAGCGCGATTCATCAGGCCTTTGGCCGTAGAACAGGTCAGTATCCAGGCCAACTCGAGAATTTCGGGCACATCGGATTGCCGGTAAAAAGCAGCTCGTTCGGTGTCCAGGCCGAGTGCCAGCCAGGTGGCGGCGATCTCCAGCGTGGATTGCTGCATTCGCTCCGGATCCTGGTTTTTTACCAGTGCGTGGTAATCTGCCAGGAAATAGTAGGACTTAACGTCCACGTCGTGGCTGGCCCGGATGCAGGGTCTGATCGCACCAACGTAATTTCCCAGGTGAGGCGTACCGGTGGTCGTGATGCCTGTCAGTACGGTTCGATTACTCATAAAATTTATGCCCACTGCGTCAGATTGATGCGACATTTTACGGTAAAGGCGCGGGCAATACCGTACTAAATCACGGGGAACCCTGGCAACGTTCCCGGTCCCCCCGCGCACGTTCCACTGAACCTGAACCACCAGCAAGGCCCCTTATACAAGCAATCAGATCCGGCATACCTTTACGTATGACATAGCTGACTATGAATGCCGGAACCGGCATCCCGGGGCGGATACGAATTTCGTAGTCAAGCAAGAGCCCATCTGGAATTTCGGTGAACCGCCACTTTCCCGCCATCGCTTTCAGGTTGCCTTCTACCAGTTGAAACCGGATCTCCCGGTACGGGTCTCGCAAGGATTCAAATACAAAATCCTGGGTTGGAACAATCCAGCTCGTTTTCACCACCTGGTGAATCAGCGCTCTGCCTGCCATCTCCTCGACAATTTCGCATTTTTTAAGCCCTTTCACAAAAATGAATGCTTGCTCACAGGAAATGATGATGTCCCAGACCGCCTTGACCGGAGCCTGGATCAGTGCCTGCACCCGGGCCGAACCACCGGCCTCGTCGCTGCGGGCGTCCAGCAGCACGATGCCACCATTTCCCAGCCGCTCCAGTGCCTCACTGTCCGGCGACTCAGCGGCAGGCAATTGCTGATGAAACAGCAAAATTATCGAAATGAGGAATGCGCATCGCATCATCAGAATCTCTCCAGGCACCAGTATAATGGCCCGATGAACCTCCGCGCCCTACTATATTTTGTCAAACTCTCGGAGCTCAAACACTTCAGCAAAGCCGCCGAGGCCTGCTTCGTGAGCCAGCCCACTCTAAGCACTCAAATCAAGAAGCTGGAGGATGAACTGGGCGTTCAGCTGGTGGAACGGTCACCGAAAAATATCATGCTCACCCCGGTGGGAGTGGAAATCGCCAACCGGGCCAGGCTGGTACTCAGTGATATTGATCAAATCAAGGCGGTCGCACGACTCAGCGGTAACCCGGCAGACGGTGTACTGCGACTCGGCCTGTTTCCTACCCTGGCACCCTACTTTCTGCCTCATATCGTGCCCTCTCTGCGGCGTAAATATCCGAACTTACGGCTGCAACTGGCAGAGGAAAAAACCGACGACATCCTGCGCATGTTACGGCAGGGAGAACTGGATGCCGCATTGCTGGCTCTTCCCATCAATGAGGAAGGCCTCGAAATGGAAATCCTTTTCGAGGAACCCTTTGTGCTGGCTCTCCCGGGCGGGCACCCGCTAACCGGAAAATCCCGCATTACGATGACAGACCTGGAGGGCGCCGAATTGCTGTTGCTCGAAGAAGGCCATTGCCTGCGAGACCATGCACTGGAGGTTTGCTCACTGGCCCAGGCCCGTGAGCGTGTCGATTTTCACGCCACCAGTCTGGAAACGCTACGCCAGATGGTTGCAGCGGATGTCGGTATCACGCTGCTGCCCATCCTGTCGGTAAAACCGCCCATCGCGGCCACCGACAACGTCACTATTCGTCATTTCGAAAAGCCGGTACCCAGCCGGGTCATCGCCCTGGTCTGGCGCAGTAGTTCGGCGCTTTCCTCGTTTCTGAGTGAACTCGCTGACTGCTGCAGGGATTTACCCCCGGGGCTGCTTAAACCAACGTAGGAGCGAATTCATTCGCGATTGCACTTTAAAAAGCGAATTCATTCGCGATTGGAATCGCTCCTACAGGTCTTCGAGCAAATCCTGCCCTTCATCCGGACCTTCCGGGATATTCTCGAACAGAGGTGTAGACAGGTAGCGTTCACCTGTATCCGGCAACATGGCCAGGATCACCGAACCCGCTTCCGCCTGTTCCGCCACTTTAAGGGCAGCGGCGAATGTGCCACCGGATGAAATTCCGCAGAAAATGCCTTCTTTTGTGGCCAGCGCCTGTGAGCTGGCAATGGCCTCTTCGTCGGTGACGGTTACATTCTGGTGTGCCACCGCCCGATCGAGGGCGTCGGGAATGAAATCCGGGGTCCAGCCCTGGATCTTGTGAGGCTGCCATTCCTTGCCCTCAAGCAATGCAGCGCCAGCCGGCTCGGTGGAAATAATCTTCACATCCGGCCGGGCCAGGCGGATCATTTGTCCGACGCCGGTGATCGTTCCACCGGTCCCATATCCGCTGACGTAATAATCCAATCGCCTGTCGGCGAAATCCTGCAGTACTTCCGGCCCCGTGGTATTCCGGTGATAAGCGGGATTGGCTTCGTTTTCGAATTGCTGGGTCATGAACCAACCGTGTTTTTCGGCCAGTGCTTCGGTTACTCGAACCATGCCCGTTGCCCGTTCAGCCGCCGGCGTCAGCACCACCGTGGCACCCAGGAAACGCATCAAGCGGCGCCGTTCTACCGAGAACGATTCGGCCATGACTGATACGAATGGATAACCACGAACCGCACAAACCATGGCCAACGCGATACCGGTGTTTCCTGATGTCGCTTCAACGACGGTCTGTCCGGGCTTGAGCACGCCGCGTTTTTCAGCATCCAGGATGATACCAAGTGCCAGGCGGTCTTTTACCGAGCCCATTGGATTGAACGCTTCGGCCTTGACATACAATTCAATGCCTTCTGGCGCCAGTTTTTGAATTTTGATCACCGGCGTGTTGCCGATGGTCTCAAGAATATTGTCATAGATCATCTGTGAATCCTCTCCGAGTTTAGGGGTGTAATATTTCCGTCAGACTGGTTCCCCGCGCCAGTGCCGGGGCGTTTCGATTGCGCCCAATTGCACGGTTGATAAACGCTTCTTTGGCGATCCAGCTTCTGGAAATCAGCCCGATGCCAAACCGTCGAAACGGGCCGAGTTCCTCGGCAATGAAGAGGCCGCGAATTCCGTGCATACCGCGTGCCATCACTTCAGCTTCCGAGCGTCGCCACCTGGCGAATTTTTCCAATGTTTTTTTAGCGGCAAAATCTGCTTGCCTGTTTCGTGCTTCAACCAATACCTCCACCAGACCGGCGGCGTCCAGCAGCCCCAGGTTCACTCCCTGCCCGGCCAGTGGATGGACAACATGGGCAGCATCACCGATCAGCACGGTTCTATTGTCCGCGTAGCGCTCACTTAACCGCATGGTAAGTGGAAAAGCCGCGCGCGGGCCGCAAGCGACCAACTGGTCAGGCCAGTGATTTTCACCACCCGACACGGCGTGATCCAGTTCGGCCAGAAATGCAGCCTCGTCGAGTTCCAGAATACGTTCAGCCTCCGCTTCGGGTAATGACCAGACAATCGATGAAGAACCGTCGTCGAGGGGAAGAAAAGCGAGCGGCCCACCCTCGAGGAACCGCTGCCAGGCTACCCCGGGGTTTGGCGTAGCCGTCTGGACGACCGCAACAATCCCTTGCTGGCCATATTCCCAGTGATCCTGCCTGATCCCCAATCTTTTTCGAATCCCTGAGTCTGCGCCGTCAGCTGCGACCAGCAGGCTGCAACTTATCTTCGTACCGCTTTCCAGGCTGATCTTAATGTTCTCATCCTGGTATTCCAGGCCCAAAATTTGGTCCGGACAAAAAATTTCCACGCCACCCATAGCGAGCAGGGATTGCCACAACGACCACTGGACCAGTTTGTTTTCCACAATGGCGCCCAATTGGTCCAAACCGAATTCCACCGCATTGAACTCCAGCACCGTCGTTTCATCCCGGTCTTCCACCACCATTCGCCTGTAAGGACAATGGCGCTGTCGCTCCACCTGGCGCCAGGCACCTGCTTCAGCGAGGATTTTTGCCGAACCCGGTGAAAACGCCGACACCCTCAATCCAACGGCTTGGGAAGAGTCGAACGGGAGTGGTTCCTGGTGGTCGACAATGGCTACCGAAAATCCGGAACGCGCCAGCAGGGATGCGGCGGTTCCGCCCACCATACCTGCCCCGACAACAACGATATCGTATCGGCTCATAATGGCTCACCCAGGGCAAGCCGGGGAATACGTCCACGGTAACCCATGGCCTTGACCGCCAGCTGCCGGCGCAATGAAGGGATCAAGGCATGAGCAAGCAGTCCGGCCGTCCGCGCAGTAGCGGCCAGGGGTGACTCACTGGAAAAAATGTGGGCCAGTCCGTCTGCATAGGCGATAGTCCCATTTTGGTCATGCTCACGCCACCTGCTGTAGCGGCTCAACATGTTCATGCTTCCGAAATCTGCCTCCGTTCCTTTCCCGGACTCTTCCCAGAGCAACTCGGCCAGAACGGCCGCGTCCCGTAAACCCAGGTTAAAGCCCTGTGCCCCAACCGGGTGGATTGCGTGGGCGGCGTTTCCCACAATCACGACCCTTGGCCTGACATCCTCCAGTGCACGCACCAGCCGAAGCGGGTAACTGCTACGCTTTCCCATTTTCACAAACTTGCCCAGGTGATTTCCGAAACGCGTCTGCGCTTCCCTGAGAAACTCCTTCTCCGGCATTTCCATCATCGCAGCGGCCTGCTCGGGCGATGCGCACCAGATCAACCCGCAACGGCCATTAATGTGTGGCATTACTGCAAATGGCCCGGTCGGCGTGAAACACTCAAACGCCCGCCCCCGGTGATCCTGTTCCGGGGTGATGTTGCAGATAACGGCAGTCTGGCGGTAATCGTGTCTTTCGGCCTCGATACCCAAAGACTCCCGGACAAAGGAATTGGCGCCATCCGCTGCTACCAGCAAAGATGCTTCAATTGCCACACTGCCCTCATCACCGGAAAATTCTACGGTAGCGTTGTGGTCACCGATACTGATCCCGGTAACCGCTGCCGGGCAAAGGAACTCCAGCTTATCGAGCCGGGGAATTCTTTCCATCATGGCGGCACCAAATTCCCGGGCCTCGACAACGTGGCCAAAGCAATCCAGACCCAACTCGCCTGGTTCCATTAGCACACGTCCCGGCCGTTTGTACTCCCGAACCTGGATTTCACGGATTGGGGTCGCGTTGCTTTGCAGCGACGGCCAGATTCCAAGTGCCTCAAGTATCCTGCAGGAACTGGCACTGAGCGCCAGCGTTCGATCGTCGTAGCTGGGTTGGGAGGCCGCGCGGAATGGAACCGCTTCAATGAGCGCAACTTTCAGTTTGAGTGGCGCCAAAGCGCAGGCCAGCCCTGCCCCGACCAGCCCACCACCGATTATCGCTACATCATAACGGCGCTTATTCGGCTTAACCATGCCCGGGCCTGTCAGTGCTTGCCATCAGGGTTTCTATTTCATCTACGGTCCGGGCCAGCCCGTCCGACACTATGCGTGCTTCATCATGGGTAATTGCGACGTTGTCCTCGATACGAATCCCCACGCCTCGCCAGCACTCCTCGACACTGCTTTGTTGCGGGCCAATATAAATTCCTGGCTCGATGGTCAGGACCATCCCCGGTTCCAGTTCCCTGGAATGTCCATCGATTGTGTACTCACCCACATCGTGTACATCGAGCCCCAGCCAGTGACCCGTGTTGTGCACATAAAATTGCTTGTACCCTTCCGACTCCAGCTCTTCTTCCAGGCCATTGGTGAGGATGCCGAGTTCGATCATACCCTCGGCCACAACGCGTATTGCCGCATCATGTACGTCCTGCCATTGGTTACCCGCCCGCGCCTTTTCAATCGCCGCGGACTGCGCAGCCAGCACTACATTGTAGAGCTCTCGCTGTTCGGCCGAGAATTTTCCATTAATCGGAAATGTCCGCGTGATATCGGATGCATAACCGTCATATTCAGCGCCAGCGTCGATCAGCAGAAGGTCTCCGTCATGCAAAACCTCGTTGTTCGCTATGTAATGGAGCACACAGGCGTTGGCTCCCCCACCAACGATCGGGAGATAGGAAGGCTCGCATTGATGCCGGGTAAAGGTATGCAGGAGACTGGCATGGATTTCCGCCTCGTTGAGTCCGGGTTCGCATATCTGCATGGCAATTTCATGCGCCTCTATGGCGATTGTTGACGAGCGTCGCATCACGGACAATTCATCACGGCTCTTGTATACCCGCATATCGTGCAACATGTGGTCCAGGGCATGAATTTCTTCCGGGGCGTGATACGTCTTGCGGGTTTCAACCCGGAATTCATTGAGCCATCCGATCAGGCGCTGGTCGAAAAGCGGGTCGCGTCCGAGGTCATAAAATATCCGCTCCGTGTCGTGCAGAAAGTCTCGCAAATGGCTTTCTACCTGCTTGATATCGTACGCCTCGTCCATCCCATATTCTGAAACCGCTGCTTCGAGCCCCACCATACGCCCGTCCCACATTTCGCGGTCCGGATCGCGGTCACGGCAGAAAAGTATGCACTTACCGTCCTTTTTCTCCGGGATCAAAACCAGCAAAGCGTCGTGCTCACGAAACCCCGTGAGGTAGAGAAAATCGCTGTCCTGACGATAAGGGTAATAGACGTCGTTATTGCGTAAACTTGCTGGCGCTGCCGGCAGGATGATGATGGAATCTTCACCAGCCATGCGCATCAACTGGCGTCGCCGTCGAGCATATTCTTTTTGCTTTATCACTGAGACATTACCCTGCTTTGCCTGCTCAATGGATGGCCTCGTCCTTCCCGGGGCCACGAAAATCCTCGCGCATCATAAGCGCCACCACGCGCACGTATTCAACAATTTCTGCAAACGCTGTCTCATCTTCCTCGCTTTCATCGACACCCGGTGAAGAAATTTCAGCCCGGGCAATCTGTTGCAGATCATCAATCGCCTCTTTCGCTTCCACTGACAGGGCATCAAGCTGGCCACCACTCGCCAGGCCGGCAAGAAACCCGGAGCACCATTGTCCCAGGGCGATGGTTCTTTCCTCCAGCGATTCCTCGTCATCCGGCAACCACAAAACAAAGCCGAACTCTTCATCTTCAAACTGGCGAAATGTGCTCTCAAACGTTTCAGTCAGCACGGCTGTGAGCGCCGCACCCGGTTTAACCACCAGTTGCTTCGATGCAAGCTGGTAGATGAAATCACTTGCGGTACTGCTCGTTTCACGGCACAGGAGCCCGCAAAGCAGGCCATGGCTCTCCGCCAGTTCAGCTACGTCAAGATTGCCTTGGCTCAAGCGGATAGTTCGCTCAAAATCAGGTAAAGAAGGCGCCGACATGAGGCCACTCCAAAAATGGGAATATTACCACTCTTACGGAACCCATGATGGGAATTGATTGACGGTTTTCGCCACGCATTCTATAGTTGTCGCCATGGATTCACTGGAACAGGCCGGAAATGATCTGGAACGACTCGAGCTGCAACTCAAAGCACTGCTCGAGCAACGCCAGAAACTTCTTGAGGAAAACAATTCTCTCCACAACCGGCAGGATTCCCTGGTCGCAGAACGGGCTTCCCTGGTTGCCAAGAACGAAGAAGCGCGCACCAAGGTTGAAGCCATGATCAATCGGCTTAAAGCTCTTGAACTGGGCTGATACCGCGGATCGAAAACGGATAAACTAATCATGAGTACCCCCCCTGAGCCTGTCTCAGTCATCATTCTCGAAAAAAAATATCAATTCGCCTGCGATCCGGACCAGCGAAACGATCTGGTTGAAGCCGCACGCCAACTTGACGAGCGGATGGTCGAGATAAAAGACACCGGCCGACTGATGTCGCTGGAGCGAATAGCCCTGCAAGCTGCCCTGAATTTCAGCGCCGAACTGATGAAGTTGAGAAGCGCGGAAGATTACCGGCAAGATAAATTCGACAATAAAATCCGGATGCTCGCCGACCAGATCGATGATGCGCTGAAAGACTGATCGCGCTATACTCAAAGTTGCCCCCTGTGGTGTTTGCTAGCGGGACCAAAAAATACCTTGTCCCTACATACTGACCTCGGGGTTGCTGATCAGAGTGCTGTGTGCATGTTCGCTTTCAGCGGAAAGCCTAACGCCTCGTAAGCCATCCCACCTGAACCTTTGGTTCAAGGTCACTGGGCCGTAACGGCACTGCGGGGGGTTTTTCCATGCGCTCCTTTTTCCTACCCGATGAAAATTGAACCCAGCCAGAAATCTCCGAAATCCCGGTTGCGAAGGGATATCCGACGTAAGCGTGCCGGCATTGACAGTGCGCAGAGAATACACTGGGACGCCTCGATCAACCGGCACCTGGATGAATACTCGAGGCAGGCGAAACCCAAAATTGTGGCGGCTTACCTGGCGTTTGATGGTGAGCCTGACCTGATGCCATCCCTGGCTGCCTTGAACAAGCGGGGTGTCTTACTGTCACTGCCAGTGGTCCAGGAAGCGCCCGGCAAAGCGGTCATTGCAATTCGGCACTGGTCTGTTGAAGGCGAAGTGAAAAAAAACCGCTACGGAATTCATGAGCCGGTTGGAACCGGCGAAATCCGGATCACGGACATCGACCTGGTGCTGGTTCCACTCGTAGCCTGGGACAAAACCGGCGGCCGGCTCGGCATGGGCGCGAGCTTCTATGATCGGCTGTTCCAGCCTTTCTCTGAACTGGCCAGGCCCATGCGGTTGGGTGTCGGCTATGGGCTGCAAAACGTGGAGTGCATCCCACTGGACCCCTGGGATATCCGTTTACACGGCATACTGACCGAAAACGGTTTGTTTACCTTCGGGCACTGACACGAGACAATGCCATTAACGTTCCGACAATAGAAACAGGGTGAAAAATGAACCACTGGTTGATCAAAAGCGAACCCGATGCCTTCAGCATTGATGATCTGAAAAACGCTGCGGGTAAAAAGACTCACTGGGACGGCATTAGGAACTACCAGGCGAGGAACTTCATGCGCGATGACATGGAAAAAGGCGACCTCGCATTTTATTACCACTCCAATTGCAAAACACCGGGTATTGTCGGTATTTGTGAGGTCGTTTCAGGCGCATATCCGGATTTCACTGCATTCGATTCAAATGAAAAGTACTACGATTCCAAGAGTGATCCGGAAAACCCCCGCTGGATGATGGTCGACATCAAGTACCGGCGCAAAACAAAACGCCTCATTGGCCTGGCCGAGACCAAGGAACATGCTGACCGCCTGGAGGGCTTCCCTCTGATCCGCCGGGGCAATCGTTTATCCATCATGCCGGTCTCAAAAGAACACTGGGATTTCATTCTCTCACTGGAGTGAAGCAAAGCATGTCAACATCCGGCCAGCAGCAGAATCAAAAACAGCAGGTAGCAGAGGCAGCCCTCTCCTGGGTTCAATCCGACAGTGTGTTGGGCGTGGGCACCGGAAGCACGGTGAACTGTTTCATCGAGGCACTGGCCGCCAGCGGCAAGCGGATCGAGGCCGCTGTTTCTTCTTCCGAAGAATCCACCCGGTTGCTGAAATCCCACGGCATCGAAGTCAGAGACCTCAACCTGTCCGGAACACTGGACATGTATATTGATGGCGCGGATGAATTCGATGCGCATCGTCGCCTGATCAAGGGCGGTGGAGGGGCGCTTACACGTGAAAAGATCATTACCGCTGCCAGTCGTAAATTCGTATGCATCGTAGATGAGAGTAAAAAGGTCGGCGTACTCGGAAAATTTCCTCTGCCCATCGAAGTGATTCCAATGGCGCGCAGTTTCGTTGCCCGCCAGGTAGTCGCCATGGGGGGACAGCCGGAACTGCGTCAGGATTTCATTACGGACAACGGCAACGTCATTCTCGATGTCCACAACATGGATCTGGTCGATCCGGTTGCTGTTGAAAAACAACTCAATAACCTACCTGGAGTGGTCACCGTTGGTCTCTGGGCGCTGAGACCAGCAGACATCGTGCTGATGGCCACCCCCACCGGCGTCATCAAACTGTAGGAGCGGATTCATCCGCGATTTAGGCCGTGCCGAATGAGAGGTTGGGTGCCTGTTCCTTTAATAGCACAGCTTTTGATCGCGGATGAATCCGCTCCTACGGGTTTCTCCGGTTAGAAATTTGCCGTTAACTGAGCCCATAGTTTGGTGGTGTCATCGTAGTTGGATGACGAAGCAGCATTGAACCATGCTGCCTTGAACAGGACGCCATAGTGCTTGGCAAATTTGCGGCCAATCGACGCATCAATTTCGTTACCGAGGCTGCCTGAACCGGATTCAGCGTTGAAGTCGTGATAGAGCACGTTCCAGGACCAGCTACCAGCCTTGCCCTTGATGCCCAGGAAGAAGTCATTCAGACCGGCATCCGGAGTGGTCAGAAATTTGTCAGCCCAACCGTTGAACGCATGCAAGGTTGCCAGTGGTGTGCGGAACATGGCCCCGGGCCGGGTAGCATCGCCACCGAGTGATTCCAACCCGATATAAGGCGTTACTTTCGATAGTTCGAAAGAAAGATCGCCCCGGTAGTAATTCGCACTGTAATCTACCGCGTTGTTGTGCGCGCCTTTCTGATGAGCATATTCAGCGGTGTAACCCAGCGCGAATTTCTCGAACTTGTGCTTGCCTGCAAATCGGGCACCATAGGATATCGTTGAAGAGGCGGCGGCGTCCTTGTTATCGATGTTGTAGTAATAGGCGACCAACTTGCCAATGCCATCCCACGCCTTGCTGGCGTTCATCAGCCAGGTGTTGTTGTCTTGCTTTCCGGCTGGTACATCGTGCCCAAATATCCGGTTTACCTGGCCTACCCAGGCGCCCTGGAAATCAAACCCACCGGATTTCTGCTGGAAGTAAACGCCGTCATACGTCTGTTCATTCTGGCGCCAGCCCACGTTACCGACAAATCGGGCATTGTCGTAAATAATTCGTTCCCGCCCGCCACGCAGTAAGGTTCCTTTGTCGTTCCTCCATTGAATATAAGCCTGGTTCAAATCAGTGCCCACAGGATCCGCAATCACCGGGTATTCGGTTTTATCCGGCGTATTTCCTGCTCCCGCGTTGTAATCTTTCCAACCCAATCCCATGACAAAGTCCCCTTCAACGAAGAGGCTAAACCCATGCAGGTCGTCGGTTCTGAAATTCAGGCGGGTTCTCAGCGTAGACGCGGTTGCGTCCTTATCAAAGTTATCCTGGTCGACATTCTCCAGGCGGTATCGGAACGCCAGCCCTCCCTTACCCAGTGTGAAAGCATCTGTAAAGCTGTCTGCTGCCTGCGCTGGTGCAGCAATTGAAGCGATCAGGACACAGAGAATCCCAGTCGGCATCGCTGCCAGCTTGCTTCTGCTGTTCATTTTCTACTCCTCTACAAGCCGTTACCTGACTGCCTGGTTGAGGCAGAAAGAAAGGAGCCGGTTTCCCGGCTCCCGATAGATCAGTAAATGTCGTGCATCGTGTTGTAAGTATTGAACTTACCGGTTGGTGTCACCAGCTCGGGGCCTTTGATGACGTGCTTGAGTTTGCGGGTCTTGTCATCCACTACCACGATGGCGGATTCCTGTTCCTTGCCGCTCCAGACAGAGAACCAAACCTCATCACCAGCCTTGTTGTACTCAGGCTGAACGACACGTTTCGCTCCTTCACCCAGGTCGGCCCATTCCGCAATTGGCAATACTTCAAAACCACCGTCGAGGTCGTTTACATCATACACCGCCGCACTCTGGGAGAAGGCAACGTCAGGATTCAGGGGCGCATCAACCCACAGGTTGCTGGATTTTGGATGAGACTTCACGAACAGTGAGCCACCGCCCATGCCTTCCAGCGTACGCACAACTTTCCACGCGTGTTCCGGATGGCCTTCCGGATCGGTTCCTATCACGGTGACATTGGCATTACCCAGTGCGCTGGTTACCCAGACCGGGCCATACTTCGGATCGGTGAGGTTGGCGCCACGTCCGGGATGCGGAATCTTGGTCACATCCGTCAGGGCTACCAGCTTACGCTCCCTGGAATCGATAACCGCAATTTTGTTGGACTGGTTCGCAGCCGTCAGAAAGTAACGCTTGGTGCTGTCCCAGCCGCCGTCATGCAGGAAGCGGGCTGCTCCAATGGTGGTGACGCTGAGGTTATCAGGGTCTTCATAGTTAACCAGCAGGATCTTACCGGTTTCCTTGACGTTGACAATGAATTCCGGGTGTTCGTGCGAGGCAACTATGGCTGCAACGCGAGGTTCCGGGTGATATTCCTGTGTGTCGACGGTCATGCCGCGGGTTGAGACGATCTTGAGCGGCGCCAGGGTACTTGCGTCCATGATCACGTATTGTGGCGGCCAATAAGCACCCGCAATTGCGTACTTGTCTTCATAGCCTTTGTACTTGGAGGTTTCAACTGAACGTGCCTCCAGGCCAATTTTAATGGTGGCCACCACCTGCGGCGGGTTCATCCACAGGTCAATCATGTCGATCTTGGCGTCACGGCCAATGGTGTACATATAGCGGCCTGAAGCCGATGGTCGCGAGATGTGCACCGCGTAACCCGTCGGAACAATAGTAACAATTTCCTTAGTGTCTCCATCGATAATGGCTACCTGGCCCGCGTCACGCAGGGTAACCGTGAAGAAATTGTCTATATCGCGATCATGCTGTGGAGCCGTGGGGCGGTCTTCCGGCTTGACCACAAGCTTCCAGCTTTCGGTCATTTCAGGCAAGCCAAATTCCGGTGGCTCCGGCGGCTCGTGTTGCAGGTAACGCGCCAGGACGTCGATCTGCTCGTCGCTCAGGTCGCCGGAAGTACCCCAGTTGGGCATACCCGCTGCCGAACCGTAAGTGATCAGGGCTTTGAGGTAATCTGTACCTTTCTCCCGGGTAATGTCCGGGGTCAGCGGTTTTCCGGTAGCACCTTTACGCAGAACACCGTGGCATCCGGCGCAGCGCTCGAAGTAAACCTGCGTGGCCATGTCGAACTCGGGGTGCGTCATACCCGGGCCTTCCGAATCAATAATTCCTTTGGCGCCTTCAATCGCACTGGGTGCACCCCGGTAAGCCATCTCCTCTTCGGCGCTGACCGGGTGATCGGCCGGGCCGGTGACCATCTCACCGCCGCGTGCCGCGGCCACTTCGCCGGAACTCACTTCACCGCCCGGGTTGCCCCAGGAGTTCAGCACGAAAGTCACAATGTCCGCCACATCGCTGTCGCTGAGATACGACAGGTTGGGCATCACTGCATTGTAATCCTTGCCGTTAACTGTAATGGGTCCGCTAAGGCCGTTCAGAACAGCACTGATGGCAACCGCAGGCCCGTCAGCGAGGTAGCTTGATTCCGCCAATGGAGGAAAAGCACCCGCAAGGCCCTGGCCTGTTGCCTGGTGACAGGCAGCGCAGTGGGCGGAAAATAGGTTTTCACCACTGGCCATTCGCTCTTCAGGTGATTTGCTGGCAACTTCGGCCGCATGAACGGCGACAGCGTTATCGGCGGCCTGGGCAGGTACTGATGGCTCTTCTTTCGCACAAGCCGATAAGGAAACGGCTAGCAAAATGGTCAGTAAGGTAATTTTTTTGGATCTCATCACAGTTCTCTCCGGAAATAATAAAGGTATAAAAGAGGCATCAAAAATGAATCATTAAACATGCCATCAATTTACTCTTGCAGCAGAGGCGGTTCATTGACTCATATCAACCAAACTCAGGGGTAGCAGTGACCATTGAACACTTACTAAAATCAAACACTGGCAGTGATTAACTAAAACGTGAATCGCGCAGTGAGTGAAAAGCTCCTGCCCGGCCGTGATAGCAGAGGGATCATGGGATCATCAGACTCCATATTGGCCACGTCGAGCCAGCGCCAGTAAGCCTTATCGGTCAGGTTGAAAACTCCGGCACGTAGTTCCACCCAGTCCCTGGGGCTCCAACCTGCGGAGAGATCCACGGTGGTCCATCCGGGCGTGGCAAAGCGATTGCCATCGGTCTGGTCGATGTCGCTTTCGTCCTTGGCAGAAGTGATGGTGCCTGTGACCGCGAAATCCCAATCACCGCCAGACGATAACCAGGAAAGACCCAATACAGCCTGGGGCGGCGCGATGCTATTGAGCGCTTCGCCCGACCCCAGGTTTTCACCTTCTGCCCAATACGCCGCCAGGTTTACCATCCAGCCTTCCAGGCTGTCACCGAAGGTAGACAGATCCTGGTCAAATCGCAGATCCACCCCCCGGATCCTCGCACGGTCGATATTCCGGGACTGGAAAATCAGGTCCCCGCTCTCGAGGTCGCGCCCGATCAGGACACGGGATTCAATGAAATCATCGAAGTCTGTGTGAAACAGCGTAAGACTCATGCGTGAATCGCCGCTGAAACGCCTGATGCCAAACTCAACTCCCTGTGAGGTCTCGGACTTCAGATCCGGATTGGGTATGGCCCTGAATCCGAATAGCGGAATATCCAAACCGATGTTGGCATCGGCGAAGGGCGGGGCCCGAAATCCTTCGGAGTACTGACCGTACAGACTCCATTTCCGGTCTGCATGAAACAGCAAGCCCAGACGGGGAGTGGCCCGGCTTGCGCTCACGGATACGACCTCGGTATCCGGATTATCCTGCTGCCAGATGTCATCCGGTTTTGGATCGAGGTCGTAGCGATCCCAGCGCAGGGCAGGAATCACCTCCCATCGCCCTTCCGCCAGGCCAATCTCATCCTGGACCCAGACCCCGTACTCATCGGTGCGGGAATTGGGAAAATCCCTCAGTGGCATATCCTCACCCAGGATGATGTTGCTGCTGGACCCGTCCAGCAGGCTGGTCTGAAGGCCGTCGCGCATTTCCTTGATGTCGCTGCCGATCCACTCTGCTCCCAAACCGATCCGGTGTTTGCTGCTGCCCCAATCGAATTCCCGGAAAATAGAGAAATCCACCCCGTTCAGGTCCTGCCCGTAAAGAAATCGCCGGTCTATCTTGACAGGTTGCGGCGCCTTGCCACGCTCCTCAAAGGTCCACTGGTCGGTGTCGTGTTTAAGGTTGAATATGCGGATCGTTCCCTGCTGCCAATTCGCGCTGGAAAACTCGTAGTCCAGGGAAATTCGCCTGCTTTCATCGTGGTCGTCACCGACCATCGCGGTGGTCCAGCGGAAGCGCCTGCCATAACCAAGTAATGAGTTGATTTCTGTCGTGACATCCTGCTCGCTACGATCACCTGAAAAGCGCAGACGGTTGCCGCCAGCGGTATCGAACGTGTAGCGAAACATGAAATCCTGACTGTCCCAGTCCTGCGGATCAGCCGGAATATCGTTGGGCGCCTGGTTGTCCAGTTCATGGCCATTACGAAAGGTAGCAGCCGCCAGCAGGCCGTGAGCGCCTTCACCCCATGCCGCCACACCCGATCCGACCCAGCTGTTGTTTGAACCCTGGTAGCCTGCTCGCAGCCCGAACCACGCCGGGCTGTCTGAGCCGGTAAGCAGATCGGAAGGGTCCCAGGTCGTGATCGCGATCACGCCACCCATTGCATTGGACCCATACATTACCGAGGCTGGTCCATAGAGCACTTCTACCCGCTTGACGCGATCGGGCTCGACCAGCGCACGGCCACCATTGGAGTATGCACCAATCGCGAACTGATCCCTGGCCGGGATTCCGTCTATCTCGATCTCCACGCGGTTTCCGCCGATGCCACGAATGTTGACGCCAGTGGCGCCAAATCGTGTTCCCGCGGTCTGTACCTCCAGGCCGGGCTCATATTTAAGCAAGCCGTCCAGGTCCTCGACCATCCCCTCACGGATATCGCCGATATTGATCACGGTTACCTGGGCTGCAATTTGAGAGAGCGCGCGTGGCGTCTTGCTGGCTACCACTACCAGTGGATCGAGTTCAATTGCATCCGCCAGTAAATCGGTCTCATTCCCTTCTTCGTCGCCCATGACACCAAGCGGCAGCAGGGTCGAAATAAGAAAAGCAACAAGTTTCTGCGAAGTTCGGACAGTCCAGGTTGATTTCATCCAGGCTCAGATTCAGTTTATGGCGATCGAATAATAGATTCATTTCGTTGCATCTATTTTGATCTGGATCAAGAGTCCTTGATATGAATCAATCGTCTCTTCGTGCCGTGTTGATAGATTAGGGTAAATCCACGCATCAATGCAAAATGCGAATTTAAATTCGAAGGAAATAGTGTAAAACCGTGAAACTAACAAGATTCACCGATTATTCACTTCGCGTGCTGATTTACCTGGGTCTCAGAGAAAATGGCCGGGTAACGATCCGGGAAATATCAGATGCATACGGAATCTCCCGCAACCATCTGATGAAGGTTGTCAGCCTGTTGACACGAATGGGTTACCTTGATACGCGTCGAGGCCCTGGTGGAGGCATCGCCCTGGCCCGCCCACCGGTTGAAATCGTCATCGCCGACGTCATTCGTGATATGGAAGATGACTTCAATCTGGTCGAATGCTTCTGTCAGGAAGGCACTTGCGTCATCGAGTCGATGTGCCGACTGAGGTTAGTCCTCCGCCAGGCTCTGGAGGCCTACGTGGACACCCTGGAAGGCCATACGCTACTTGACCTGCTCAGACCAAGGAATCAATTGATTGAAGCTCTTAAGATGAGTGCCTGAATAACTCCAAAAAAACAAAGAGCGCACCAGGCGCTCTTTGTCATAAAACAACGATAACGGTGCATCAAGCACCCGATATTGCTTCTATCAGAGGCGTGTCCGTGCAAAGCTGACAGCGCCACCCAGCAGAATAAACAGTCCGCCCAGCAGGGCAAACAATGGTACCTGGGTTGCGGTCGTCGGCAGAGCTACAGGCTCTGGTTCCGGTGCCGGTGCAGGTGCAGGTGGTGGTGCTGCAGGTGCAGCTGCCGTAGCAGGCGCCGGCAAGCTCCAGTTGCCTGCCATAGGAACGTAGACATTGACTTCCTGACGAGGCGCCAAATCAGTGATTTGGATGACCGTACCCTGGATTTCAGCGGTAGCTCCTCTTTCAGGAAATCTGCGCTCAGATGCTGACCAGGAACCATCGGCCAACTTCCACTGAACGATAGTGGAGTTGACGCCCTGGCGTACAACCCTGGCCTGAGCTTTGACTACCTGCGTACCCTGCTTTTCCATTACTGCACTGCAAGCATTTGGAATATTTGGGTTACTTTCAAGCATTTCAGCATTCCAGATTACATCGGAACAACTGGCTGCTTGCGCGGTGGTGGTAAATCCGAGTGCGCCCAGAAGTACCAGCATAGTAATTAACATCGTCTTCTTCATAAACTCCCTCACTTAGGTTTTGGCCAAAAGATGCTTAACAGTTGCCTTCACAATATACCGCTTCGGCGCATGCCCCACATAGTAAAAAGGATAGCAGGTTACCAGCGTAATGCTGCGTTCCAGCGTTGGTTCCAGTACTGACACGTCGCTCGGTTCTACTATTTCAATAGATGATACCGTATAGATTACTTCTTCGCGAGCCGATTGTAATGCGATTTCGTCGCCCATGGCAATATCTTTCAGGCCACGGAAAAAGCCATCGCGGTGACCGGCAATGCCAAGATTTCCATTTGCATCGATCCCGGCGGTTCCCCTGATCCGCGCGACGCCACGGTTCAGATTGAATTCGTCGGCACCGTCATACACCGGAACCTGCATATCCAGTCTGTCTATTGTCATAACCGCCAACGGCAGTCCGGCTTCGACTTTCAGGCTCTTTTCGTATTCGGCGATTCGCCTATCCGCCCACAGTTCCTGGTCAGGAACCGCCAGCGTCATCGGCACTAGTTTTCCCGTGGAGGAATTCTCGAGGATGACCTTTTCAGCCAGCGCCGCCTGGAATGCCTGCACACCCTCATCACGCTGACGTTCACTATCAGCCCGGATATAAAAAAACACGGCGAGCAGAGTAACCCCACCCAGATAGAGGCCAAGTTCCACCCATCCCATTTTGCGTTTGAGGCCACTAATTCGCATTTGTAATGAAATCCTTGTGAATTGCCCAGTCGGGAATAATACAATATCCAGGGAGTTAAATGGGGTCAAGTTAAATGGGGTCAGAGTAGAATTACTCTGACTCTTTAAACTAACCCGCTGCGGATGACTATGGCGGTGCAACTCTCAACTCCTTCGATCATGTGGGCGCTAAATCTCTCCGGCCCGCCGTAGTCTGGAGGTACATGAACGACACGCAAACCCGGTTCCAACTCGAATTCGAAAGCGTCGAGTCCAAAGGGCAATCCTTCCCCGATGGATTTCAGCGCCGCTTCCTTGAGGCTCCAGAATTGGAAGAAAGCCCGTTTACGCTTCAGGCCTCCTGCCCCTTCAACAAAATGAGCCTCGTCTACCGAAAAAAACTGGCGAGCGAGCTCAGCAGCCTCCACATCCCTGGTTTTATCTTCGAGGTCGACGCCGATCCCATGCGTCGACGACCAGGCCCCTGCAAAGCCGAATCGGCAAGAGGAAAAACTAAACCAGAAATCCGGTAAATCGCAAAGGTAGGGCCGTCCGTTTTCTGTCTCATTGAATGCGACCTGTGATAATGGCTTCGATGCCCCCAGCACACGAGCACCGCAGAAGCGACGAAACGCGCGGCGCTGAATAAAAAGCGCCCTGTGTTCCTGTGTGGCAAATCGGTCGGCTCTTTGCAATTCGATTTTGGACAGAATCGCAGAACAATTTTCCGTCACTATCGGATCAGACGAGACCGGCGCATAAAATACCCGGGCCGCATGGCGCTTGGACGATGGTGTCAAATCACGCGCGCAGGCACCGAAAAGGGCCGTTATCCGATCTCCGCAAACTCTGCTCATTTATCGAAATTACCTGAATTGCCGTAGTGAAGTCCAACCAGGTCAGAATCAGCCCTGTCGCCCAAAAAAAAGGCCGCCAAATTTGACGGCCTTGTATTTCAGATTAATGTAGCTTATTTAATTGCTTCGCCTTCCCATAAGGAGGCGTCATTACAATCTGCAACTTTAAAGAGCTCATCATCTATTTCCTGGAGTTTGGACAAATCATAAGCATCCGTAAATGCACCCCAGTCGGCAAAATTAGGTGTCACTAAAACAAATTTAAAATCAATGTCATCGACTGAGGCAGCAACCGGGAATCTCACAAAAATCTGGAGTTTTTCACCGCCTTTCATTGTTTTTGCCGCCGCGAGCCATTTTCCAGCCATTTCGAAAACATCATCTTCGGTTGCGTCGCCTTCATATTCGCAGTTAAAAATCTGTATTGCTTCTGAATAGGCCGGGGAAGCAACGACCATTAACATGGAAATGATCATTAATCGTATAAATGTTTTCATTGCATGGCTCTCCTTGGGGATACTGAAATCTGTCATTTACGAATGCAGAAGGAATATTGAGAACTCTTGTCTCGCAAATCTCGTCGATTCGTTGACACTTAATCATAAAACAAAACAATCACTTTTGCCCACAATTATTAACAGACGTCCTATTTAGCTGGCCCGTCTTCACGAAAATTGTTGCCCAATTCCCTTTTGTCCTGAATTGATCAGTCCCTTTATAATCAAATAGTATGGCGAGAAGAAACTATCGAGTGATTTTCATTGAGTCAGCACGTGATTGCTCGAAGTAAAAATCGGTAATTGCGTTAATTCCATTTGAACAAAGGGTGCACTGATGAAAAATAGCCGGGCTTTAGCTGTCAGCGGAATGATCCTCCTGACTGTACTGGCAACGACGGGGTTCGCCGCAGCAAAGACCAACCAGGTCACCGTCAAGTATGTGCCCCCGGAGAATCCGGCACATCAGCAAGTATACGAACTGCTCAAGGAGCGTCATTCGCTCGAAAATTTGCAGGAATTACTCAGCCCTTTCCGGCTGCAATGGCCACTGGCCATCTGGTTGACCGGGTGTGACGGAGAGGCGGATGCCATGTATTCGGATGACAAAATAACGATTTGCTATGAATATATTGAAGATCTGCGGCAGTACATGCCCGAGCAGACGACACCGGCTGGAGTAGAGCCAGTCGATGCCCTGACGGGACCCTTTGTCGACACGGTTCTACACGAATTTGCCCACGCTTTGTTTGATTATCTCGATACTCCAGTACTCGGACGCGAAGAGGATGCGGCCGATCAGGTGTCCGCCTATATTTATCTGCAGCTTGGCAAGGACGAGGCGCGCCGCTTGATCATGGGCACAGCCTACGCCTACATGCTGGAGGTAAAGGATACTGACGCGCCGGACATGGAAGAATTTGCCGACGAACACAGCACTTCAGAACAGCGGATGATCAATTTGATATGCATTGCATATGGTGCAGACCCGGAGTTGTTCGGGGACCTGCCGGCACTGGCGGGATTGCCGCAGTATCGAGTCGACATATGCGAGGAAGAATACGAATTGATTTCGTTCGCCTATGAAACATTGATTGGCCCCCATATCGATCCTGAAC